>Ga0316231_1000201_pt1 | contig 95846 bp, 45 predicted proteins | sample TBH18027metaG_FD_206002 | JGI IMG/M metagenome (GOLD analysis project Ga0316231, IMG submission 206002) | Freshwater microbial communities from Trout Bog Lake, Wisconsin, USA - TBH18027 | ecosystem: Environmental > Aquatic > Freshwater > Lake > Hypolimnion/Profundal zone | place: USA: Wisconsin... | reverse complement strand
CACTGCCGCTATTGAGAACCATGCAATGCTGTGCTGACCTCTTGGAAGAACGATGAAGGCAGCCAGCAGAGGACCGAGCGCGCCTCCCGTATTGCCTCCCACCTGAAAAAACGACTGTGCCAACCCGAGCCGTCCGCCCGAGGCCATTCTGGCAACGCGCGACGACTCAGGATGAAAAATCGATGACCCAACACCTACCATCGCCGCGGAAAACAAGATCATAGAAAAGGTATGGGCTGTAGAAAGCATGACCAGGCCAGCCAAGGAGAACCCCATGCCAATCGGCAGCGAAAACGGTTGTGGGCGATGATCGGTGTAGAAACCGACCACCGGTTGCAGTATTGAGGCGGTCATCTGGTAGGCAAGCGTGATCAAGCCTATCTGTGTGTAGTCAAGATGATACAGACTCTTGAAAATCGGATAACAGGCCGAAATCATCGATTGCGTCATATCATTCAAGAAATGACAGAAGCAAATCGCTGCCAAGATCGAATAGACCGTCTTATTGGTTCTATTCTTCAGTACCTCCGCGCTAGTTCCGCTCACCGATAACCCCACTCAATCCCGAGGACTCGCCTACCTGCCAGTGAATTGTAAAGCGGATTTGTCCATAGATGAATATAAACGTACCAATAATAGGTTTGTGATTCCGGCTGAAAAGAGCTGAATCCGGCGAAGAGGTAACCACGCCAAACGCAGTGCCGCAGAATATTAATTAAACGCTACTCCGGCAACCAGCGTCGAAGCATGCCATTCATCGCTCCACGAGCTGTTTCGGGAATTCGGTTGGTTCGCGGATGTTTTGTCGAAGAAACTAGAAGCTATTTTGCCACTTCGGAACTCCCTCACCCGGGCTACCGCCGAACAGTCTCCTGTGCCATGTTTCCTCCTCGAATTTAAGGATCAAGGTAGTGATGTTATCCTGCCCGCCACCCTGCTTTGCCGCGTCGATCAGCGATTCGCAAGCTTGCTTGCACGAAGAGGCACGATCGACGATTTCCAGGATTCCCTGATCAGAAACGTGCCTGGTGAGCCCATCGCTTGTTAGGAGCAAAGTGTCCCCCGGCTGTGCAACGAGGTCGCTCAGATCGGGTTCGACGTGTTCTTCCGTTCCGAGCGCGCGCAGGATAATGTTCTGAATCTCCGAATGTTGCGCCTGCTCAGCCGTAATCAAACCCCTCCGAACGTGCTCCATGACGAGCGAGTGATCCTGGGTCAACTGCTCGATCGTGCCCTTACGCAACAGGTAAATGCGGCTATCACCAACGTGTGCGATGGAGTACATTCCACCATCGACCAGAACCGCGACGATCGTCGAACCCATCCCACGTTGTTTAGGGTTTTGCGCAGCGGACAAACGTATCTGCTGATTGGCTGTCTGGATCGCGGTCGCCAAAATATTGGCGCGAGCGGAGACACCTTCGAAGACTTGGATAGGTGGACGACTCTCTTTGTTCTTGACTGCCTGACGGCAATAATCCAAGACGGAATCGACGGCGACTTTGCTGGCAACCTCGCCAGCGGCCTCGCCGCCCATTCCGTCACAAACCACGTAAACGCCGCAACGCCAATCGTAGCCGAAATTGTCCTCGTTGTTACCACGCACGCAACCGAGGTCGCTCAGGCCGGCAACTTGGATACCAAGACTCATTCGTTCACCGCCAGCCTCAAGCACTGGTGTTAGGCACTAGACCCGTCAAACTAGAATCTGTACGAAGCTCCTGCCAACGGAAGAATCTTGCTCCGCAGCCCAGCATCGTCCAACTTGAATAGAACGCTAGCGTTCACAACCAGATGCTTGAACGGTTGTGCTTTGAATCCGCCACCCAGGTTATTCATGGCGTAACTCGCGTTATATAAGTTGAGTGAGTTATTGCGGGTGGATGGTGCGCCAGGGATCGTCACGGTAGTCGAAGAAAGCCGTGGACCATTGATAACGCACTGTCCAAGAAACTCTCCAACCAGGGTGAACTTACTCGTGACCCTGTAGTCCGCTCCTCCCGAGTACAGGAAACTCGAAGGCAGGTTATTGCCTCCATTAAGGATAGAGTTGCCATTCCACTGGTAGCCAATATTTACATTTGGGGTGAGCCTGCCGTGGCCCGACAACACGATGTAGGGCTTGAACCCGTAAGCGCCTGTTCCGAGATAGTTGGCTGCGTCACCGGATGGGAAGCGAACTTCACCACCTACCGCCACCTTTAATTTCTCGCCCTTGAATACACTGGCTTTTACATTTGCGGTCACGTCACCAATGCCAGTTGCCGAGCCTGGAAAATCGTAATTCTGGGTGCTGGAGAGGGCTCCATTAGCATAGTAGGCGAGACTCGACCGAGTTCTCAGGTTCACGTTAGAGAACGGGAGGATGAGAGCAACATCAACCTTGCTCGTTAAACCGTAAGCCGCGAGGACCGTGTACTGGTTGATTGAGAGATCAATATTACTTGTCCCTTGAGTGTAGGCCGTGGGGGTAGGACTCCCCCAAGTCACAACCGTCGGAACACTCTTCAGCCCGATCCCATCGATTGAGCCGAATCCAAAATGTTGATATGTAAATGAAGCCATTAGGGCATGCTTACCCATAGTTTCGCCGCGTTGAGTCAGGATGGTACCCAAACTGTCTTGCGACGCAGTGAAGACCCCAAGCGACTTATTCAAGGTAAGACCACTACCGGACACGGCGCTCGCCAGAGGAAGTTGCCCCAACTGGGAGGCAACCGTTGTGGGAAGGCCCTTCAGGTTTGAGGTATTCCCTCTGTTTGCAACCACAATCTCGCACGCTAGGTTGTCGGGGTACTGCTTACCGTTTTGCCCTGGGCATGTGTCAGCAGCATACGCGACTGAGCCAAAACCCCAAATACTCATCGAGACTAATACAGCTATCTGAATTCGCTTGAGCATCTCGTCCTTCCTTCACCGTCTGACATTTCAATTAGCAACTCGTCGGCTCCGCCACGGGACTACTGAACTTGTACTGGAATTACCAGGAGGTCGGTACTTGCAGTTCCCGGCGTCGTGCTGTACACAGCGGATGTGGTCGAGTAAGTCCCAGTCACCACGGCGTAATAAGTGCCTGGAATCGTCCCGGTTCCGGTTGAAATCGGAACAGTGGTGTTGTGGAATCCACCTCCGCATCCCACGATGCCAAGAACGGCCAGGACTACTAATACCAGTCCCAGTCTGGCCAGCATCTTGCGGCGACGCAGCCCCGAACTGGGGAAACCGGCCACGAGAAGCCCAAATACTGGTAGGGACATAACCGCGAATACCGGCGAGAAGTGCCTTAAAGCACCAGTCGTCGTCCCCGTATTCAGAGGCTGTACGGTTACGGTCACATTGTCCTTCATCGCCACGGTCAGCGATGCTGAAGTACTGGTGGACTTACCAGTAGTTGTGTCTGCAACTGTGCAAGCAAATGTGGTTTGCAGATGGTTATAAATATCCACCACCTTGCATGTCAGGCCAACGCTGGTACCTGCCGTTGCCCAGGACGGGGCGGGGACAGTAAACGACACCGCAGTTGTAGTATTTCCGGACACAACTTGGGTCGGCGCGGCCTCCACTATTTGAATGGTGTTCTGGTTCGCAAGAACGGTCGCCGAATAGTCTCCGAAAGTGTCCTTTCCATCGTAGAGCGCACTCACGTTATGCAAAACGGAGGTGCCAGACGAGGGAGGGGTGAGCGTAGTCGTTACAGTCGTCGTGAAAGTTGCGGCGGACACCTGAGTTCCCGCCAATAAAATGGCGCTTGCATTGAGTTGGCTCGTGCCGTCCAGGAAGGTGATATCACCAGCCGGAACCGCGCAGGCAGAGTAAATGCAACTGGCGGCCAGAACAGAAGGTGCAGTAACCGTGCCAGAGAGTTTATACGTCAATCCGCTCGAGGTGGGAATAACTGTCACGAGCGCCGTCGATACAGTCGCCGCCGGAGTGATCGCCATACCGCCTTTTGTGGTGGCTAGTGTTTGCGTATAGTTGGTCGCCTTACCTGTGGTGAAGGCTACGCTTGACACTGTAATGTCGTAAGCACCTACGGGCTGCGTCTGAGGTTGGCCCGTACTGGTATAGACGACCGTCACCGCATCCGTGTTTTGGAGCCCGGTGACGACACCGTCAAGAGAATTGGTCTGGAACAACTGGCCATAGACCTTGCTCTTACTTCCGTTCGGTGTCACCGTCAATTGCGCGGGCACTACTACCAGTCCACCAATGGCGGAATTCAGGGTCTGTGGGAGGTAGTTCGACGATTTGCCCGTAGTGAAGGTCCAGGTCGCCGTTATGTTGTAATTACCTACGTCGACTGTCGCAGGCTGTCCTGTGCTGGAGTACGTTACGGCAACTGCATCGCTGTTCTTCAAGCCGCTTACTACACCGTCAAGAGAACTCGTTGGCAATGCCTGACCGTAGATCTTGGTCTTGCTACCATTCGGCGCAATTGTCAGCGCAGCAGGGGTTACCGTCAGCCCACCACTGGTGACGTTCGACGTTGGTGGAAGATAGTTCGATGCTTTTCCGGTCGCGAAACTCCAAGTGTTGACCTGAATGTCATAGCTGCCCACATCCACTCCTGCCGCAGGCTCGCCGATGCTCTTGTAAGTAACCACTACTGCATCAGAGTTTTTCAGACCGGTGACCTGACCCGAGAAGGTCGAGTTCACGAACGTGTCCCCGTAGACCTTGTTGTTTGGGGTAGGCGTAATTACAAATCCGGGTGCTTGATTCACAGTGAGTCCGGCGGCGGCGGTGTTCAATGTCGGCGCGGAGTAGTTCGACGCCTTACCGATTGTAAAACTCCAAGTATTCACAACAATGTCGTAGGGACCTACATCCACCGTCGCGGGCTCGCCGGTGCTCTTGTAAGTAACCGCAACTACGTCAGAGTTCTTCAGAAGGGTGACTTGACCCGAGAAGGTCGAGTTCACGAAAGCATCACCGTAGACCTTGCTCTTGCCTCCAATTGGTGTGATTACAAAAGCGGGGGCTGGATTCACGGTGAGGCCAGCCGTGGCGATGTTCAATGTTGGTGCGAGGTAGTTCGAAGCCTTACCTGTCGTGAAGTTCCAGGTGTTCACCAGAATGTCGTAGTTTCCAGCATCCACCGTCGCAGGCTCACCGGTGCTCTTGTAAGTGGCCGTGACTACGTCAGAGTTCTTCAGAAGGGTAACTTGGCCCGAGAAGGTCGAGTTTACGAAAGCATCCCCGTAAACTTTGCTCTTGCCTCCGGTTGGCGTGATTACAAATGCAGGGGCCGGATTCACGACGAGGCCCGCGGCAGCGATGTTCAATGTCGGCGGGAGGTAGTTCGACGCCTTTCCGGTCGTAAAATTCCAGGTGTTCACCTGAATGTCATAGCTGCCTGCATCCACTGCAGCAGGTTCCCCGGTGCTCTTGTAAATGACAGCCACCGCATCGGTGTTTTTAAGCCCGGCTACCTGGCCCGAGAAGGTTGGGTTCGGGAATAAATCTCCGTAGACCTTGCTACTTGGGTTGGGCGTGATTATGAATCCGGGTGCTTGATTTACGCTCAGGCCACCTGTAGCGATGTTCAACGTTGGCGATAAGTAGTTCGACGCCTTGCCGGTCGTGAAACTCCAGGTGTTCACGAGAATGTCGTAGTTACCAACATCCATTACCGCAGGCTCGCCAGTGCTCTTGTAGGTGACCGCGACTACGTCAGAGTTTTTCAGCCCAGTGACTTGACCCGAGAAGGTTGCGTTCACGAACGTGTTGCCGTAGGCCTTGTTATTTGGGTTGGGTGTGATTACGAACCCAGGCGCCTGATTCACAGTGAGCCCGGCGGCGGCGGTATTCAATGTTGGCGGGAAGTAGTTGGACGCCTTGCCGGTTGTGAAGTTCCAGGCGTTCACCAGAATGTCGTAGTTTCCGGCATCTGCCGTCGCAGGTTCGCCGGTGCTCTTATAAGTGACCGCGACTGCGTCAGAGTTCTGCAGTCCGGTGACTGCACCTGAGAAGGTCGAGTTGACGAACCCATCACCGTAGACTTTGCTCTTGCCCCCACTCGGCGTGATTACGAACCCGGGTGCCTTGGTCACCGTGAGTCCACCCGTTGCGGTGTTATTGACCAGGCTATAGTTCGCCGCTAGCCCAGTCGTGAACTGCACGTTCGAGATGGTAATGTCGTAGGCACCCGCATCGGCAACCGTTGCAGCACCCGTACTGGCATAGGTGACCGTGACAGCATCCAAATTTTGCAGCCCGCTTACTGTGCCTGTAAATGCGGAGAACAACTGCCCGTAGACCTTGGTCTTACCGGAGTCGGGTGTGATCGTCAGCACTGCCGGGGTTAATGGGATGTTTGCCGGAGCACTTGACACCGAGTCGTTATAGTTCACGTCGCCGATGCGCATAGCCGTGACCGAACACGTGCCGGTGCCGGCGAGAATCGTCAACCCGCCACTTACGTCCACTGAGCATGCAAGTGGCGTTGCGGAAGTGTAGCTGTATGTTCCAAACCCGCTGCCGCCTGATGCAACCACAGACAGGCCTATTTGACCGTATGCCGCAGAAGAAGGAGCAGATACGACAACGAGCGCTTGCGTCCCCTTAAGGACGGTAAGAGGTGCAGTGTTCGTCGCTCCGGTCATGTGACTCGTATCGGCGGAGGAGTAGGCCGCCGTTAATGTACGCGGAACGCCGACTTCGGATGGAATCAATGTGGTTGTACAGGCGTTCTGGCCCTGTGCAGGGTTCGTCAGAGAACAAGGAGAGGACGTCAGGGTGTCAGTGTCAGTTGAGACAAAGCCGACCGTGCCCTGCGGTTCAAAGCCTGGGGAGTACAGGTCGGCGCTGTAGATGAAAGGCGGAACGGTTTCGGTTTCCCCTCCCGTGAAAAGGACGAAGCCGCTGTCAAGCAGGGTTGCCGTGTGAAATGTTCGAGGGATTGCAAAAAAGCTCGGCAGGGCTGCGGTCTGGAAGGAACTGAACACGGTGAGGTCGGTTGGAATCTGGTAAAGTTCAGCAGACGTTATCGCGGCGCCCGATTGCATTCCGCCGGCGAATAAGACTGTATTGCCATTCGGCAGCAGGGTGGCAGTGTGGCCTGCGCGGGCTGTACTCCAAGTGGGGGTACCGCCTACATTCGTTACTGCGTTCGTTATGGTGTTGTAAGCAATGAGTTCGGCGGTGCCGGCCCCGGCCCCATCGCCGCCTGCAACCAACAGAAGGAATGCCGGGCCCGACTGTGCCACCAATGTGGTCGTATGGCTCGACCGCGCGAGTTGTAGAGTACCAGTCGCCAGATTGAAGGTACCGGACGCTTGGTCGTAGTACTCCACGCTGGCATCTTGAGTGCCTCCCACGAGGCCACCAATGATGACAACCTGGTTGGTGTTACCTAACTGTGTCGCAGTGTGGAAGGAGCGTTTCGCCGTCATCTTGCTTGTCGGCGAACTGCTTCCCCCCGACGTGGCGAAGTTATAGGTGTAGAGTTCCGCATCGCCTGCGTTATCACCGCCCGTGATCAGTGCAGTGTGGCCGTCTGCCAATACTGCCACGGCGTGTCCGGCACGGGCGTGTTGCATAGCTCCGGCGACGAGTGCGAAGGTTCCCATAACCGGCGTGGCTGGGTCTGCGGGAGTAAAGAGCTCTACGGTGTTGACCGCCGAGCCAGCCACCAGTCCGCCGGTTATCAGAACCGTGCCATCCGAAAGCAGGCTAGCAGCATGTTCGGAGCGGAGCGACTGAAGGTTATTGACCGCACCCGCACCTCCGGGGAAAAGAGCACCCGGGGGCAATACCCAATTCAGATCAGAAACAGTGCCGGGAAAGGTAACTGGATTCGGAGTGGCGGTCATCGCCACGGCCGCTAACCGGGGAAGCACCACGAATGTCGATGTCGCGCTGGTCGACGCGGTGTAGATTGTGTCTCCGCCATATTTTGCTATCAAGCCATGACTTCCCACGGCCAGCAACGTCGTGGAGAACGCGCCCTGTCCAGCGCCGTCAAGCTGAGCACTGCCGATCAAAATGGCGCCGTCATAGAAATCTACTTCGCCCGTGGGCGTACCACTGCCGCCAGTCACCAACGCCGTAAACCTTACGAATTGGCCGAGGACCGAAGACCCGCCCGTCGATGATACGGCCGGCGCTGTTGTAGATGGAGTCGCACCGGCGTTAGCCGCGGTGGTTGTCAAAACGATTGCCATAAGGACGAGGACGACCAATAACGAAGACACACGGGCATTGGCGATGAATCGGCGGGCCATTTCTTCACCTTCAGTGGAAGCGTTAACTACCGGTACAAATACCGCTTACGACCGACAACTAACTAATGGACTGATTGAGCTGAACTGATACGACAGGGGCCCACTGCAACTTATAATCGGGCTGCGACAGCTGCGACGCTCCCAACATGAGCGTCAAAACGAAGGGGTCTTGGATGACCACTCCCTTGTAGCAGCAACTCTCGACTGTGTCAAAGAAAAAGATCAGGAGGATGATGGCTTTCGATGATTCACAGCGTGGATCTAACTGGCACGCAGTAATAATCAGAAATGACTGAGCCGTCACGCCACTCAGGCCGCTCGTAATTCTGCGAGGTTTTGTCGGATATTCGTCTGCGCGGAGTTACTGCGCGTGGCGGTTTTCTACGTACCAAGTGCCGGAGGATTTCTTCAGGTCGAAGATAAATGACGCGCTCAGAGGGCCCTGCCGCTTCATGTCATTCGTGATGTAAGTTACAGACTCCTTGCAGGTGCACCGTGCCTTGTCACCGGTGATTACCGGCTGGGCGCAAATGTAGTTTGCACTGATGCGCTTGTACATCTTGAACGAGTTGTTGATCGCGTCTCTCTGTTGCTTCGAAATGCTTGGCCACACATTCACCAGATCACCGATCACCATCGACTCATACGCTTCCTTGTAGCGCTGCTCTATGGTATGGCGAATAGCATTCAAATCCGGGTTCTCGGCCGCGACAACTGGCTCCGCTGGCCGAGGAGCCGCCTTTTCCGTAACGGTAACTTGAACCGATCTGCTTGTGTATCCACCTTGTCCCTTCGCGGTCAGGGTATAAGTAGCGCTCTTACCGGGCCTGATTTCTCGCGAGCCACTTGCTTCGACCTGGCCGATGCCCTGATCGATCGAAACCTCGCTGGCATTTTGGGTCGCCCATGACAGCTTGGTACCTTGCCCCTGCTCTACTCTATCGGCCCCTGTATCGAAAAGAGCGATGGACGGCTTAGGCACGGGCGCAGTCGCGACGTTAATAGTCACGCTACTCTGAACTGGTTGCCCCTCCCCTTTTGCAGTCAGGGTGTAAGTAGTCGAGCCAGCAGGACTGATCTGATGGGAGCCCGAAGGTGAAACGGAACCAACGCCGTGATCGATCGAAACTTCTCGTGCATTGAGAGTCTGCCAGCGCAATTCGGTTGATTGACCTTGCTGCAGGGAGCTAGCTGCTGCAGAGAACGAAACAACAGATGCTGGAGGCTTGGGGATCTCTTTCAGGGCAGCCCGGACAGGGACTGTCTCGCCAGGGTTTGCGTTCACCGTCGCCGACCAGGGTTCATAGCCGACAAGGCCGACTTCCACCCGATGTTTGCCGGGTTTAAGTTGAATCGAATAGATTCCGTCGGAGGGTACGTTAGCCGATTGCTTACCGTCAATTAAAACCTTGGCGCCTGCCTTAGCGCTGATCATCAGGTAAGGATCACGCGCGGGTTGTGCTGGTCCGGAAGCCTTGTTGAGAGTGAGTTGAACACTGGGCGCGTTGTCCTTGCCCACCTCGACGCTTTGCTCGGCCGCATCGTAGCCTGGCTTTTCAGCGCGGATCTTATACTTGCCGGGGACCAAACTGAGGGTGATGTTCTTGCCCGCGCTCACGCCTTTCAACACGCCATCGACGAGTACGTCGACGTTATCGACGTTGGCCTCAACCTTGACGGACGCCAGTACTGGGTGCAACGCGTTAAGGCTAAGGACAATGGTCTGCGGAGCGGTTCCCACGGATACCTGTTTCTGGACTGGATCGTAGCCGTCAAGAGCGGCCTTTACTGAATGATCACCGGGTTTCAGATTCAACGCACAAGGAGCTTTACAACTGCTGCCGTCGGCAGAAACGTCTGCACCCGAGGGCTCCGTCTCGAAACGAATACTCACCGACGCCGATGGGCGGAGGAACATGTACGACACCGCCGCCAGAACCAGCGCTGCCGCCACACCGCCCACGATCAACATTTTTGACGAACGCGGAGCCGGAGCGGCCGGAGGCACGACTACACGAGCGTCAGCTACGGGCGCCAACGGCGGCCTCACGTTCACTGCGACTTCGGGCTGAGGCAACGCAGGTGAAACATCCGCGAAGACATTACCAGCAGGGGCCGCAGCTGCTCCGCCAGGTTGCCCGCCAGGTGAGAACAATCTCGTGGCCGACCAGTCTTCCGATGGTGCTGGTGGCTCGACATTCTCGCTACCCTTGCGCTGCTTTGAGACGACGGGCCCACTTGGAGGCACGGGGGCGGGACCGACCGTTTCGAGGGCGCTCTGAGCACGCTTGCCCTCAAGCTCCCGCTGCGCACGCTGCTTAGCCTCAAGCTCCTTCTGTTGCGCAAGCTGACGTGCCTCAAGTTCCTGTTGCTCCCGCTGCGCACGTTGCCGAGCTTCAAGTTCACTCTGCGCACGCTGCCGAGCCTCAAGCTCCTTCTGTTCCTGACGGGCGCGCTGTGCCTCAAGTTCCTGCTGCTCGCGCTGCGCACGTTGTTTAGCTTCAATTTCTTGCTGCTGCGTGGAGCGTGCCGCTTCAATCTCCTGCTGCTCGCGTTGAGTTCGCGCCTGCGCCAATAAACGCCCCGCGCTCTCGTCGGCAAGTCCGGACTCCTGCGCCTTCGACAGCAAAGCCTCCGCCCCGAGGAGATCCCCGTCTTTCATCATGCGCTGAGCTTTTTGCACCATGTCCGCGACCTGCCTGCGCTGCGCGGTTTCGGCGGCGGATGCACGGGCGGTCGTCAGCAGTTCCGTAATCTCTGGGGCGTGGCCAAATTCGCTGCTGGCGCGCTCCAGAATTGAAATTGCAGTGGCATGACCTTCATGCTGCAAAGCGCTGGTTGCAGCAGAAATAGCAGCAGCCAAAGCTGCGGAGCGCCGATGCGATTCCATCTTCTGCCGCAATTCTGGAATTTTGTTTTGCAGGCGCGGGTCGCGGGATTGGATGGAGGCAGTCTCGATCAGTGTAAGGGCGGCTGTAATCCTTCCCTCGGCGATTAATTTCTCAGCGGAAGCCAGTTGTTGCGCGACCCAATGATTCTGCTGCTGAGTCTTGATCTGGTCGAGCAGGTCCAGCATGCCACGATTAGTCGAATCGTAGCGTAGCGCCTCCTCTGCCTTTGCCTGCGCCTGAACGAATTGCCCATTCGCCAGGAGTTGCTGGGCTTCGCGCTTCAAGTTCTCAAACCGCTCGGCGCGGAGCTGTTCCTCGCGCCCCGCCGCGATAAGGTTCTTCAGCGGTGTAATCTCGGTTGCCTGGGGACAGAGCGCTTCGGCCTCCCGCAGCATGCGGGCGGCACTTTCAAAACGGGCAGATGTAACTTCTTTGCGTACTGACTGTAAGAGTTCTTCAAAACGGTGGCGCTGCTCGATCTCGCGCACTAAGGCCGAGCTCAGCACCCTGGCTTGAGTATCGTTCGGATCCAGTACGAGGGCGTCATCGACGGCGCGGCGTGCCATTTCAACTTCGCCTGCACGTTGGGCAGCTTCCGCCAGATGTACTAGCTTCAGCACTTGTTCCTTGCGTGACTTGCGCTGAAGAACTGCTTCGCGCAGGCTAACCAAGTCAAGGCTGGTCTGGTCGAGCTTCATTGCCTGGTCCACCAGCCCTAACGCGTCTTCCCAATTCGATTTACTCAGCGCCTCTTCCGCCTGCAAGCGTAGCACCTGCACTTGGTCGACACGCTGCCGCTGATGCATAAGCTGCTGTACCTGGTAAAGCATCTGCTTGGCGGTGGAATTCTGCGTGTCCACTTTAAGCACGCGGGAAAGCAATTCGCGCGCCCGGGTGAGGTCGGTGTCCATCGAAGCACGAGCCTGCTCGACATACTCGGAGACCATCTGCGCCTTCAGCAGTCCTTCGACGTGCTCAAGATCGAAGGCAAACTCGTCCGCAGTGGCGTAGCGCGCGTCACGGTCTTTAGCCAGAGCGCGGGCGACGATGTCGTCTAGCTCCGGTGGGTAGTACTGGTCCAGATAGGTCGAAAGCAGAGGCGGCTTTTCGCTGAGAATCTTTACGATCAGAGCCGAGGTATCGCGCCCTTCAAATGGCAGATGGTAAGTCAGCAACTGGTAGAACAGAACCCCGGCCGACCAGACGTCGGTGCGTCCGTCCACATCATATCCATTGAGTTGCTCGGGGGACATGTAACTCATGCTGCCGACGATCTGTCCGGTGTGCGTCAGGTTCGCGTCACCCATGCGAGCGATTCCGAAATCCACCAGCTTGCAATCGCCATCGGACAGCACCATCACGTTGCCAGGTTTGACGTCGCGGTGGACAATCTTTCTCTGGTGAGCATAGTTCAGAGCGTGCAGGATCTTTACGATGATCTGGAGCTTCTCGACGATAGAGAGTTCGCGCCGGGAAGTGATCACTCTGTCCAACGACTCGCCGTCCAAATACTCCATAACCAGGAATGGCATGCCATCCTGATCTCCGAGGTCGTAAACTACCACAATGTTAGGGTGCTGCAGAACGCCGACGGACTGGGCCTCGCGGAAGAAGCGTTTCAACGCTTCCTCGTTCTTGGAAAATCCCGCAGTCATCAGCTTGATGGCGACCGAGCGCCCGATGCGCGGGTCCACAGCCTTGTAGACAATTCCCATGCCGCCTTCGCCCAGGACACTCACCACATCGTAGGCGCCGATCTTCGTGATGTCGTTGGCGGGCATGTTCAAATCACCTTCGGAATCAAGTGCGGTACTCTGACAGGCTAATCTTGTACCATTACTAGCATCGGGCGAGTTTGGCGTCGCTTCCGCATGTTGAAGCGGCACACGTGACACGATTCAAACAGCAACTCACACCTATGGCGACACACTAACATGAATCGGCGATGCAAAAAAGAACTGGTTAACTAGCCGTGCAATTATTTCCGAGTCTGCTCGATTTGCTCAAATACGAGCCCATCAGTTCTATTGCGAGTTCTGCGCGGCCGAATAGGCCCCTCTAGCTTTCTGCATCTCCTCGAACGAACTCCAACTGGACTTAACTTCACTGTACAGAGTGACACCGGCTGAAATAACACCCAGTGTCGTCAACAGATGGCTTAGCCCAGCCGCATTGGACGTCGCGGACCTGAAGACACTGCTCTTTAGTGGGTAGCTCAGGGTCTGCTGCAATGTATCTCTCGTGGCTTCCATGCCCACCTGTTGAACGGAACCGGCCACTCCTACAGCATCGTTGGCGACTGTCTGCTTGAATCCGACAATGACGGTATCTGCTTCAGGTTCGTTAGAAGATCCGAGACTGCTAATCAACTGCATGCTGACGTCGAAACCAAGAGCGACAACAGAGCCCGCAACTATCTCCGGCCCCGCAAGGAAGAGCCCTATGATTGCCACGCCGACCGTCGCGGCTGACTTAACGGTTTGAAGCCCAAAGGCCACCTCCGACAGCGCAGCCTGGTTACGTGCGGCGTCGCGTTGTTGGGTTTTCAAAACAGCTTGCGATTTCAGCAGGTAGTCCCTTTGAAGCTCATGCTGAGCAACTACAAATGCTGCAGCCTGCTTGGGACCTTTACTGCACGCATCAAGAAACAAGCTGTACAGGGCGGATGCTCGATCACCTGCTCTGTGATTCCGGACATCGGCGGATTGATCGGTGTTCGAACCACTTTTCAGGTCCTGCCAGTCTATCTCCGCAAGCGCAACATGGAATAGAAACTCGTGAACCTTTGCACCGTCAAACCCGAGGACCTTGACTCTGTGCTTTGGCCGCGGCGCAACGCTATGGCCCAGCGACTTTGGCTTCGGGGACTCGGCGAGGCAAAGCGTCCCATCAGAAACATTCACTGCCTGCCTGCCTGTCACCGTCGATAGTCTGAATGCCCCCATTGCTTTTCCCCGTGCTGCAGAGCCCATCAGTTTGCGCTACATTTCATTCCCGCAAGGAACACCTTGTTAAAGACCGGAGCTCCCGGCATGTCGAGATCATAGCGAAGGGTCAGCGGTTTGCCGCTCACTATCATGGGCTGGCCGCTGGTGCCGCTCTTAGGCACCCATTCGACACTCTGGCCGTTACCCGAGCTCTGCCAACGATCGGCCTCGGAGAAGAACTGAAAGACCGCCCATGGGCCGCTGTAATTCAGAATGCCCAGTTCAGTTCCGCCCATGGAACCAGTAACACGAACCTGGCCCGTCTCGCCGCCTGTCCAAGTGAACTGTTTGGGCGCTGCGGAAGCCTGCAGCGTTTGCCCATTCATTTCGAAGGTCACCTCCTGGATTCCTGGCACCGGGTAAGGACGAAGGGTGAACCGCAGTTGAGGAGTTTGTGAACCACCCGGGTAGACAGTCTCGCTGAATTGCGTGGCGTGGTTGAAGAAGTGCATGAAGGACGGACTGATCTTTGCGCCGCTCGCAGGATTCACGACGTACTCAGTCCCCTGCTTGACTACCATCGGCTTGAGATACTGTTCGTAGAACCTCCAGATAGCACCCGCATTAGGCTGGAAAAGGGTGTTGACTTCGGCGAACGTCGCCTGAGTCTTACTCTGCGAATTGAACGGGAACTTGCCCGTTACTTGAGAGAACTGGGAGCAGAGCGCCTTGGCAGCTCCACCATCCAATCCGGGTGGGCGCAGAATCGATTCCGCCGCTCTTATGGGGGCCTCCAGCAGGGCCGCACTGGTAGAGTCAATATGGCCAGCCTGATCGACCTTGAAACCCTGCTCCATCTGCTTGGCCGCACCGAGCGCGTTCATGGCGCTCGATCGAACCTGTGCAACCGCAGTCTGATCATTCATTCCGGCGGGCGATTTTGCCAGCTGGTCAACGGCGGTCAGCAACGATGTAAGCCCGTTCATGTACGGTTGGTTGGAAGCGCCGACGTATGGGTTGGCGTTGGGCGGCACCACTGCCTGCGCCGGCTGGAAGGCCGTAGCAAGATCGCTGTCACTTAGCGCGGTATTGGTGGAGACCAAAGCAAAAAGCGCCAGCAGCGGGGAGTTGTTACTACTTAGCAGATTCAACTTGCGCGCGGCATCTCCGGCACCGTTGTAGTGCAGTACGGTGGCGGCTCGCAGAAATCCGCGCCACTGCGCCAGGAAGTCGTCGCGGTAGCGAGTGCGCAATTGCTGTTCAAGCGCGGCGCGGTCAAATGTGCCGTAATTCTGATTACCAAGCACCCATTGCTCGCCTGCGAAGAAACGGTCCGAGTGGGCGATTGCGTCCTGCATGAAAGTGAAACCGTTCTTGCTGAATGCGCCCTCGACTTCCTTGCTGTCAACCACGGCATCCGCAGATCCCGCGAACATGCGATTGAAGTAGATCGAAGGATTCTTGTGATCGGCCTCGTCCAGCATGGAGCGGTAGATGCGCTCGACGGCGGCGAACTTCGACAGATAGCTGCGCGCTCGCTCGATGGTGGCGCCATCGTTTTCCGAAGAGTAGGGATTTAACTCCGCGAGTTCGCTGGCATAGAACTCGAATTGAGTTCGCGCTAACGCGGATCGCTCAGGATCGAGTTCGCGACCGCCCAGCCATCGCTCCATCAGCACAGGTGCCAAGAATAGCCGTGTGCTCTTATCGTGATTGGAGGTCGTGATGAGGTATGCCTTCAGCGCGTTATAAGTGAAGCCATAGTTATCCGTGGGGGCGGGAGCCGAGGGCAATTTTTGCAAGTGCGCTAGAATCGTCTGCCGCGATTCGCCGAACATCATCTGCTGGAAGCGCCCGAAGTAGACCTTGCGCACATCAGGATAGATTGCGTCGCCGGAATACAGTCCCCAGCGCAGACTCCACGGAGCGCCATTCTTGCGATATTGACTCAGCATCTCCAACGTCTGGCGTAGCGAGTCGAGCCGTTTCAGATCCTCAACCGTTGGCAACTGGCCAGACATGCTTTGCCCCGCGGGCAACTGCCGGGCGGCACTGGCTGCGGCCGCTTGCATGCTGCGATTACCAAAGAACGAGACAGTAACTCCAATCGCCAGCACCAGACAGACGAGTGCTCCTGCCACAATGAGCAACCGCCTCGTAAAGCTGACCTTGGTGCTGAAGCCGCTTGCACCCATCGCGACGCGATCTTTGGTTATAACCTCATTGAAAAGCTGAGTGAGAAAGACCCACTGCGGCACCTTTCTTTGCGAGGCAGAGCGCGTCGGCGCCACAGCCTGAGCCGCAGCGCTACGAATCTGATCAAGGCTGAGCATCCGAGTTGCGCCACCAGCGGGCTCTTCGCGTGCCATCGCCGCATTGCTTACGGCAGCCTGGGCAGCATCATCCACCATGACCGCGCGCACGCCCGAGAAATAGAACCCGCGTACGAACGGGTTGGCCTGCAACTGGCTGGGGCGGCCAAGATCAACCAGAAACTGAACCAAAAGAGCGCGCAACTTGCGCCACTCGCGAGGGAATTCGTAGATTCCAGCAAGCGACTGCTGATCGTTTTCGCGGCCCAGCAGATCAAGACGCTTGCCGGACAAAGCGTAGAAAATCTCGTCAAATGACCTGGATAGCCGCTTGGTCTCCTCCTCGGCAAAAACACCGTTCTGGATGGAACGCATCGGCAAGGTTGCGCCGAGTACCTGTGATCCTTCCTCACGCATCAGGTTCCGGACATAGTCGGCGAAGAACGATAACCGGTCCATCTTGGTGAACAGCACATAGACCGGGAGATTGATTCCCAACTGCTGCGACAATTCCTGCAGACGCGCATTCATGGCGCGTGCCGCCGCCGGGATCGTTTCACTGGCTCCAGGTTTGAGGAAGGCTTCGCAGTCAAAGCACACCAGTGCAGCGCGCGCCGCCTGCTCTCCCTTGCGCATTGCGCTAGACAACTTGCCCGGCTGCAGTTTTCGGAAGAGACGAATCCAACGCGACGGTTGATCGATCAGAGTTCCGGCGGCTTCCACCAGCAACGCCTGGCGGGTAAACCAGAGATTCACGGAACGGGTCGGGACGATGCTGTTGTCCTGATAAACCTGCCCGGCAAGGAGTTCAGGCTCCAGTCCGGAGTTCACGATTGTAGTGGACTTGGCAGCACCAGACGGACCCAGCACAAAAAGCTGCGGAAGTCCCTGCAGACTGATCCCTTGCTTCGCGTTGCGCACGCGGTTCAGAGCATCGGCAATCAGCGGGTCCATGTCATCGCTACCCGATTCAGTAGCCGCCGCGGCGCCATCGTCGCGATGCAAGACCTTGTAGTACCACCAGAGAAAGAGCCCGGCGGCGGCTAAGCCGAGAATGGCCAGTGCGCCGCGCAGAAGCCACAAACTGGATCCAGCAAGGTGCAGCCAGATTCCGACAAACCACGCCAGGACCAGATAACCAACCAGGATGCCGCCCACCAAGAGAATAGCCACGCGCTGCCTCCTAGAACCGCAATTGCGCTGCCAGCGCGCGCAGATCACTTGCGCCGGAAATGAGAGCCAGTTTGAAGCCTGCGAAGAGCAATATGACAAGTGCAAGTGACGCGATAGCGAGCCAGCCCAGGCGCTTTAACCATGGGTCGCCCTCTGGGCCGCGCACCGCCTCCGGCGGCAGCATCCAGTGCGGGGACAAAGCACCTGAGCCTCCGCGAATCTGCCGGATCTTCTCGCGCACCGTTTCCAGTACCACGCGCAGCTCCCCGCCTCCGCTCACTGCGTAACGGCCTTTGTAACCCAGCAGCAAACAGAGATAGAAAACCTCGAGCAGATCGGCAGCCTGGCTAAAATCGGTACGGGTCAAGACGCGCTGCACGTTGTCAAAGAAACTTTCTCCGGCGACGTGGCCGCCGAAGAGTTCCTCTTGCAGGGGTAAGCGTGACCAGTCGGCAAACACAGGCTGCTGGCAGTTCATTACGGACTCGTCGATGAAAGCCACCAAGGCGTAGAGCGCGAGTTGAACGTCATCCTGCGAGTAGCCGCGCGCCATCGCATCCTGCGCCGCTGCGCGAAGCGAGTCCTTGACGTGGGAGCGGAAGGCATCAGCGTTCTGCACCGCCTGGCGGCCGAAACGAACGCGAACAACCGCCGTCAACACTTCCTGGAATGCCAGTGCCAGGTTCCACCCACGCTGATCGGAACCGTTCGAGGAGCCTTTGTAACTGGCGATAAGCGGTGCTTGATTTGACATACCGACCTCTTTATCGAGAGCTGATCTTGAAAGTTAGTAACAGCGTCCGGGGTCCCCGGCAAAGGCTCCAATTCTCACCTCTGCCAACCTGCACTGCTTTTCGTCACTTCAAATCAGCGGCCCAAATAAGAAAAGCCGCGTTCTAATCAAACGCCATTACCCATCCGTAATAACCAGCAATTCAAGCTCCGGGTTCGGTATGTCAGACGGAACGTAGACACCGACCTTTCGGGTCTGCACAATGTGGTCCCAGCAAGGACCGCCTTTGCTGATCGCAAAGTATTGGCATTCAACCCTGGCGGCGATCGCCGATGGCGGCACGGACAAATGTCCAAGCTTCATCCCCGGCAACGCGCGCTTCACCAATTCAGGCACGAAGGCTGCTGAACAAAACTTGACGACCACCGGAACCCGGCTGATCAGGTCGGCCTCGCCGAGCCCTGCGTGGATAGCCAGTAGCCACCGCGAAGCTCCCAAGGCTCGCGCATCAGTAAGATTGCCTTCAAAGAAGTTGTTCGAAACCTTTCTGAGCGGAACGGAGATCGACTGTGTCGGAATCATGATCTCCAGATGTTTGCGAATATGTGCGTCCAACTCCTGAAAACATTGGTCGAGCCGGTTGTGGTCATAGATAGGCAAGGTGCGAGGATGCGAATCCATCCCAAATGTGCAAAGGGCACCCGCCAGACGGGACATTTCTATAAACAACTCTTCAGGATGGCCGCGCTTACTGAGAAAGAGGTGGCGGAGCGGCCCGAGCCCGGCGTTGATCGCATGGAGGAACCAGAAACTGGCTACATCGCGAGCCGACATCCCCGCCTGAAACGAGCCCCGACCCGGGGTGCCGCGCAGCAGCGTAGAGCTTTTTTCCTCAAGAATTTCGACCAGCCGCCGCAAAGTCATCAGCAGTGTTTCGCTCGCGCTGATGCGCACGCAAGGCGGAATGAACGCGGAGTCGAAGACGAACCGTCCCGAGGTGTCGCGCTTGATTCGGCCGATGGGCAGCGACTCGAAATCATCGAGCTTTTCGGTATCAAAGAGGAGCCGGATGTTTTTCCGTCCCAACTGCACCGGCTTCTCATCTTGGCCGGTGTTCTCGTCGCAGATCAGCCTCGGCATTCCGGCATAGCGTGAAGTGGTGTCGCCGGAGTTTCCATCGGAGCAATTCTGTCCAGCAGGTTTGCGCCGCGGGACGGCAAGATAGACCAGCAGAAAATCGCGGGTAGGAGGAAAGAGATCGCCGATCAGTCGCGCTTCCGGCGCGGGATCGCACTCCGGCATATCGAAGGGTAAGCCATCGGCGAACAGCCCGCGCCCGTGGATCACTCCCACCACACCGTTACGCAGCGATTCGGCATCCAATTCGAATCCCGTGAATCCGCAGGCTTCATATCGCAGGCTTTGTGTAACAAAGCGGGAGGCGTCTTCGAAGTACCGATTCTGCGCCTGGAAATGGTGCGGCCCCAGGTACATCCCGTCGGACCAGACAACGCTGGAGAGGTATCTCATAGATGCCAAGCGCCCCCATCGCAACTGCGTTCACTGCTACGGATAAGCCTGTATCGTAACCACGCCATGCGGCTCCAGGTACTGACCGGAACCGTGCCGCGAGGCGGAACAATACCCAAACTGCAGGAGGATACCTAAGCCTGCTTTACAAAGTCTTCGCGTCTGGCGAATCGTAAGTGCTACGATGCTGCCTGTCAAGAACTCTGTATTCGCGCCTGCGATTAGGTTACAGAATGGACAGGAATACTGCTTGATCGCGGTGGCATTGCAGTGTAAGCTCCCGTGACCTGTTTATCCTTCACTTTGCCGGGGGTTCCGGCGTTGCTGCGACCTGATCCGGGGAGGAGATTTCATGGCACCTTTTGATGAAGATCCGAAAATACCCAACACTCCGCCGGCTCATGATTCTGGCGTTTCCGGTGTTTTTGGCTCCGCCCAACCGTCATTCAAACAGCAGGGTGATGACGCTGGTTCCGCTCCGGGAGAATTCACCCAGCTCTTTGGTAAGCCGCCCAAACCAGCGCCACTGGAAGGCATCGGTACAAACGATCTTGCGGTTCCTGTTACTCCTGCAGCACCGGTGATCGCCAGCGAACCTGCGAAGCCAGACTCCCCGAGCCAGCCAGGCTCGTTCACTATGATCTTTGGAGCCAGTCCATTGGCTGCAAAGCCCGACCCAACTCCTTCGGAGCCACTTTGCGAACCAACGCCCGGGTTTGAAAAGACGTCTATCCTGGAAGTGCCCGTGAAAAAAGCCGGGCAGCTTACCCCTCCCGTAACTGAAGCTCGACCTGCGAGTAGCTTTGACTCCCTGTTCCCAAGTCAGGCTGCGGGTGCGAAAGTGGAACCGGTCGAGGCACCGTTGCCGAAACCAATCGTTGCTGAGACTGTGCCTGTTATTCCCCCGTCGCCCCGTAAGCCGTCCGAATTCACGATGATGTTCGCCGATCCCACCCGGCCATCGATTTCTGAAAGCGCACCGAAATCCTTTGCAGAGCCGGTGCCACCAGCAGCGACGCCCGCAACGCCTTCGCCGGTATTTACAAAAACGGAGCCTAAGGGTGACCCGGGATCGTTCACTCAGCTTTTCGGAACCCCATCGGTGGGCGCGCAGGCTCCACCTCCTCCGCCCCCAGCCGCAGCGAACGAGGTTCCAGGTGTGAAACCCGCTTCGCCGGAAGAATTCGCCAGCATCTTCAACTTTCCGCTCCGCGACAGTTCAGTGGCCCCTCAGCAGGCGCCAAAATCCGCACCCGGGGAATTCACCGCGATGTTCAATTCCTCGCCGGTGATTCCGTCGGCGCCACCACCCGCTCCGGCGGCAAAAGATCCTGGCGCATTCACGAAGTTGTTCAATGCGCCTACTCCAGCGGCGCAAGCGCCCATAACACAGGCCCCCAGTAGTTTCGACAAACTGTTCTCCCCGGCTCCGGTCAAAGCGAAAGAGGAGAGTTTTACCAGCGTCTTTGGCGGCGGAGCGAACGCGTCGAACACCGATGCCAAGAGGACCTCGTACCCGCCCGACAGCCAAAGCTACCCGGCCTCCAGTTTGGAGCAGACGCCTCGCCCCGAGGCAAAGCAGCAACCCGTCGCTACGTGGCCTCCGGCCTCGCCATCGCCCACACCGACTGGCACTTCGTCGAGCGGAGCCACACAAATTTTCACGAGGCAAGCCGATGCACCAGTTCCTGCACCTCCGCCTCCCCCAACAGGTCCGAGTGCGTTCACGCAGGTGATCTCGGGTGGGATGGTACGAGAAGCAACGCAAAGGGCGGCAGCACAGGCCCCGCCACCGCCCCAATCGCCACAATTCATGCCACCGGTGGGCTACCCGGCGATGCCTCCTGCTGCACCGCCCACAATGCCAGCGGCACCCACAATGCCGCAGGCTCCTGGTTTTCAGCCAAACTTCGGGCAGCCCCCTGCGATGAACCAACCGATGTGGCCTGCGCCACCACCAATGCCGCAGGCACAGCTGCCACCCGTGCAATATCCGCCGATGCAATATCCACCGATGCCACAGCCGCCGATGGCGCAACCGTCTGCGCCGGCAAAGACAAACTGGCTGCCTCTGATTATTGGTGTGAACATTTTCGTTTTGATCGTAGTCATTCTGATTGTGGTCTTTGCCCTGAGAAAGTGAGCGACGATGAATCCACTGCGACTGGGAACGGATGAGGAGTTCGGGGTGGTTCGCCGGTATCTCGATGCTTCTGGGTTCACGCTGCTGGCTGTGATAACCCGCCTGCATCAGACTCTGCCATACGACTTCACCCAGTTCCGGCCGGGTCCTAACGATACCGATCCGCAGGATTCGCTCGAACTGTTGATTCGAATCTTTGTGCTTGGCGAAACCACAACCCCGGCGCAACTGGCTTCGTTCATGCCCATCGAGGTATGCACAGCCATGTACACCCTCGGGCTGCTTGCGCCTTATCCGGAGCCACCTCAGCAGATCTACTCTCCAGTGGCTTTGTGTCCGGTGGAAGGCGCTTTTATTGTCTCAGACCGCTGGTCGATGCCCGGCGACAAATACTTCAAGCTTGCGTCTGACTCCGTGTATCCAGCGTTGACGTTCAACGCGCAGGTGTTTCTGAACAGCCTCTTTCGGTCGCCATGCGACAGTTTGCTGGACCTGTGTTCAGGGACGGGCGTAGCGGCACTGCTCGGGGCTGCCGGATTCGCGCAGCACGCCGTAGCCGCCGATATTGCTGAGCGCTGCGTGGCCTTTTCGGAGTTTAATCGCCGCCTTAACGCACTGCCCAACGTCTCTGTCGTGCAAAGCGACGTGTATAGTGCGCTGGAAGGACAGACCTTTGATCGCATTCTTGCCCATCCCCCCTACGTTCCGGTGTTGCGTCCGAAGTGGGTCTACCACGACGGGGGCACGGATGGAGAAGATATCACGCGGCGCATCGTCGAGGGTCTGCCGCAGTTCCTGCGCCCCGGCGGCGTCTTCCAGTGCCACACCATGGCCAGTGATCGGGACCTCGCACTGGAACAGCGCATCCGCCAATGGCTGGGCGATGCGCAGACCGAGTTCGACGTACTGTTGGTTGTCTGGGGCGAACTAGACCCAGCGAAGTTTGCTCTTGCGACTTCGTTAAAGGAAAAAAACCTGGAAGATCTTGAAACCTGGAAGAAGCTGTTTGAAGAGTGGAAAGTCCGAAACATGCTCGACGTTTCGATCACCTTGGTGCGTCACGCCCAGGCCTGCGCGCCGTTGGATATCCGGCGCATGGGTAGCAACCGATCACGTCCTTCCGAGGTGGATTGGCTGCTGCGCTGGCAGCGCATTGCAGGACTCCAGGAGGTTCACCAAACGCTGCTGCAGTCCCGCCCTATCGCCGCCGAGGGTTTGCAGTTCGCAGTAACGCACATAATCGAAGCCGGCGAACTACGCGCGGATAGCTGCCGGGCCAGTATCCAGTATCCCTTCAATGTCGATGTGGAGATCGACCGCTGGATGCCACTTCTGCTGTCGGCCTGTAATGGGCAACGAACGGGCCTGGAACTCTATGAGCTTATGCGTCAGCAGGAACACATTCCACAGGACACTGAGCCTGCGAAGTTCGCGACCTTGCTAGCCGCACTGGTCTCCAGCGGCTTCATCGTCGTCCCAGAGTTCGCGCCGCCCGCGGTAATGCAAGCTAAGGCGGCAAGTCAGTAAGCACACGCCGTCCTGCTCGCGACTCGCCAAAGTGGCGTGCTGTGCGAGGTTCTGCACCCGGAGCGCAATCTTCATTGCGGTCGAGCGCAACGCTATAATCGTCGAATGTTGGATAAACACTTCCTCGTTTTATTCCTCGCTGCTGCGACCCTGCTCGCGGTGACTCCCGGCCCTGGAATCTTCTATGTCCTTACCCGTACCTTGGCCGGAGGTAAACGAGAAGGCATAGTTTCGGCTTTCGGGACTTTCGCTGGAGGGTTGATACACGTCGTGGCCGCTGGCCTCGGATTGTCTGCGGTGCTGGCTGCATCGGCTACGGCCTTCGCAGTGGTCAAGTACGCTGGGGCACTTTACCTCGTCTGGATGGGATTCCAGATGATTCGGACCCGAAACGTGCCGATGGATGAAGCCTCCGAGGCTCGCAATACGAATCACGCGTTCCGTCAAGGTGTGACTACAGAAGTTCTGAATCCCAAGACTGCTCTATTCTTCCTCTCGTTCCTTCCCCAGTTTGTGAATCCAGCCCTGGGGCGAGTGGTAATGCAGTTCTTGCTGCTTGGCGTTATGTCAGTTTCGTTGAACACCATTGCCGACGTACTCGTGGTTTCCTTCGCTGCACCTATTGGGACCCGGTTGCGAGCAAGTTCGCGGTTTCGCCGCAACCAGAGAGTAGCCTCTGGCCTTGCAATGATGGGACTCGGCGCATTTGTGGCATTCGGTGATAGATAGATTACGGGCTTACTAAGGCGAACAAGGCTGTACCCCAGAGTGCATCCAGAAACGTTCATGCCTCAGAGGGCTTAAGACGAATTCCAGGACTCCGCCCTTGGAACTACTTTGTCTGCGGCAACAGAATGATCAGTTCCAGTTGCGGATTGAGAAAGTCTAAAGGCACGTAAGCCGCCAGGTTGCGAGCGCGCTGCACGGCCTCCCAGGCAATACCAGACTGGCTAAGACTGAAGTACTGGTATTTCAACTTCAACGGGATCGCGGCCGGGGGCGAAGACAAATGGGTTAGCGTCATGCCAGGCAGTGCCTGCTTGATCAGGTGCTCCACGTGGTTGGCCGAGCACACTTTCAGCAACTGCGTCGACTTGCGAATCAGATCTGCCTCCGGCACCTCGGCGCTGACCGCCAAATACATCTGTGTGCCTTTCAAATAACGGTCATCCGCTAATTCAGTGGCGTAGATGGAGGGCTGCACGCGCTTAAGTGGAAGCGATACCACGTTGCTGGGCACTACGGTTTCCAGCAGCAGACGTAGTTGTTCATTCAAGGCGGTGAAGCATTTGCCAAGCTCGTCGTGGTCATAGGCCGGCAGATCGCGTGGCTGCACCTTTGCAGAGAAAGTTGTGAGCGCGCCTGCCAGATCAAGCATGGCCGCAAACAATTCCTCAGGATGGCCCTTCTTGGTCTCATACAGATGACTAAAAACCGGGAAGTGCGAATTGATCGTATAGAGCAACCAGAAGTTAGCGATGTCGCTGGCGTTGAAGTCGGCCAGGCTCTGATTCTTCTGGCGGCGTAACCCAGCCAGATCGCTGCTCTTGGCGTGAAGAATCTCGACCAGGCCGCGAAGCATAATCATCAGGTACTCGCTGGCTGTGATCGACAGCAGCGGCGGCACGAACACCGGGTTTACACGAAAGGTGCCAACCCCGGTTCGCTCGACATTCGCAACCTTCAGTTTGGAAGACCCTTCGAGGTTTTCGCCTTCGAGCAAGATGCGAAAATTCTTGCGTGCCACCTGTACCGGCTTCTCGGTAACACCCGTGTTTTCATCGCGGAACATCTCCAGCGCCGCCACATAGCGGGTGCCGGTGTTTTTCTGTGAGAGCGAGACGTTCAGTCCGCGCTGGCGATATTCGGGCACGGCTAGATACACGTCGAGGGTCTGGTGTTCTGCGTCGAAGTGATCGGCCAGCGACTTTGAACCCGGAGCCGGGTCCGAAGCCGGAATCTCAAAAAGCAATCCTTCAGGGAAAATGCCGCTGGCACGTGAAATCGCGAATTCTCCATCGCTGAGCTTCTGTTGATCGATGGCAAGTTCGATGAATCCCCAAGGCCGGAAGTTTAGCGCCTGCAACTCGAACTGTCGCATATCGCCAAGGAAGCGATCCTGCATCTGCATATGCTGTGGCGTGAGAAACGTGCCTTTGGACCAGATGACCGGCTGCAGTTGCTTCATAAATGAGAGCCTCTTCGATTGCACACCATAACAAACTTACTCTGTCAGGGAAAGCCACATCTTACTCCAGCGTAAACAAAAGCTGCTTGACGGAGCCCTCGACAAGTAACAAAAACTCCCTTGCGCTCGCTTGTAACTCGCGGGCAAGTGGGGGATTTGGCTTCGATGTAAGTCTATTTAGTGATTGACACGGCAACTCTCGAATTGATAGGCTTTCGCGCGTCAGCCTTACGGCTCACAGCCTTCACGGTTATTCATTAGTCTTCCCCCTCGGAGAAGACTCAGGCGCAAGCATCTACGAGCCGCAAGAGTCTTTCGTCGTCTGTCGTCCGTCGTCTGTCTTTCGTCGTATCTTTCGCCGTCTGTCATTCGTCGTCTGTCGTCCGTTTATCTGTACATCCCCGGGCAGTAGCAGTGATCACAGTCCATCGCAGGAGTGAGTCATGGCTAGAGAAAGTACTCAGCAGAAGCTTAGTCGAGTGCGGCCACCACGCGTGCACATCACCTATGACGTTGAAGTAGGCGACGCCATCGAAAATAAGGAAATTCCCTTTGTCATGGGAGTGCTCGGCGACTTTACCGGCCAACCGGAACAGCCCCTGCCACGGGTAAGGGACAGGAAGTTCGTCGAAGTAACACCCGACAATTTTGACACTGTACTGGAGGGGATGGCTCCTCACCTTTCTTATTCGGTTGATAACAAGCTCAGCGATGATCAGGACGCTGGCCAACTGAAGGTTGACTTGCGTTTCAAGAGTCTTGAGGACTTCGAACCAGAGCGGGTCGCAAGCCAGGTTAAGCCTCTGAAGGAACTGCTCGACCTCAGAACCCAGTTGTCAGATTTGCGAGGCACCCTGCAGAGCAACGAGAAACTTGACGAACTGCTGATGGAAGCGGTCACCGACACCAATAAGGCAGAAAAGCTGCGCGCTGAGTTGGGGCTCTCACCTAAGCCCGAGGGGGGTGAATAATGGCAGACGAAACGAAACAGACCGCTGCAGCAGCGGCCCAGTATGCGGGTTCTGAAACCAATCTACTGGACCAACTTGTCGAAGAGGGCCGATTTGCCCGGAACGGGGCAGCGGCTGAACGCGGCAAAGACATGGTCAAGCAGTTCTTGTCACAGGTTCTTGAAGGCGAGATGACGGTCTCCCGCGACGCGGAGGCCACAATCAACGCCCGCATCGCTCAGATCGATCACCTTATCTCAATTCAGCTGAACGAGATCATTCACCATGCGTCTTTCCAGAAACTGGAAGGATCATGGCGCGGGCTCCGTTACTTGCTCGATCATTCTGAGACGAGCGACAAGCTCAAGATCAAGGTTCTCAATGTCAGCAAGAAAGACCTGCTGCGCGACTTGCAGCGTGCCGTTGAGTTCGATCAGAGCGCGCTGTTCAAGAAAGTGTACGAAGAGGAGTTCGGAATTTTCGGCGGCGCACCGTTTGCAGCGCTGATTGGAGACTACGAGTTCGGCAAGCATCCCGAAGACATGGAACTCCTGGAGAAGGTCTCCAATGTAGCGGCGTCCGCGCATGCACCATTCCTTTCGGCGGCTGGCCCCGACATGTTCAATCTGCCAAGCTTATCGGAGCTGGGTGCACCTCGCGATCTGGGTAAGATCTTCGACACCACCGAATACGCAAAATGGAAGTCATTCCGCGCCTCCGATGATGCCCGCTATGTCGGTCTTTGCCTGCCACATGTTCTGATGCGCCTCCCCTACGGACGCGACACGAAACCGGTGGAAGGCTTCAACTACGAAGAGGGCGTAGACGGCAGCGATCACAGTAAGTATCTGTGGGGCAACGCCGCATTTGCTCTAGGCGCTCGCCTGAGTGATGCGTTCGCACAATACGGCTGGTGTGCGGCGATTCGCGGAGTTGAGGGTGGCGGGCTGGTGGAAGGTCTGCCAGCGCATACCTTCCGTACGGATGAGGGCGACGTGGCGCTGAAATGCCCGGTTGAAATCGCCATCACCGACCGGCGCGAAAAGGAACTTGCTGACCAGGGATTTGTTCCGCTGGTGCATTGCAAAGGGACCGATTACGCCGCGTTCTTTAGTGTTCAGTCTGCCCAGAAGCCTAAAGTGTTCGACAAAGAAGCGGCAAATGCGAACTCCCGGCTATCGGCTCAACTGCCGTACATTCTGGCGATGGCACGTTTTGCGCATTACTTGAAAGTGATGATGCGCGACAAAATCGGCAGTGCACTGTCGCGTGCCGACACGCAACGTTTTCTTAACAACTGGATTTCGCAGTACGTCTGTGCAGACGACAACGCCTCTCAGGCTGTAAAGGCGCAATTGCCGTTACGCGAAGCCAACATCGAGGTGATGGAGATTGCGGGCAAGCCTGGAGCTTACCGTGCGGTCGCATTCCTGAAGCCTCACTTCCAACTGGACGAACTCAGTGTGTCATTGCGTCTGGTTGCTGATTTACCGCAATCAACGCGCAAGTAACAAACGGAAACGCAAACGGGGGAGCGGCATTGCCGTTGTGGCTCGCCTCTCCCCGGCAATGCCACAACCTCACTTCCGCCGCAGTGCGGAATATCGAAGCACTATGGAGGCATCTATGGCTGTAGCTGATTATTTTCTGAAGCTTGACGGGATACAGGGTGAGAGTCAGGACAAAGGTCACACGAACGAGATAGCACTCCACTCATGGTCTCTTGGCGCTACCAACCGCGGTTCAGCTGGCATGGGCGGCGGCATGGGATCGGGCAAGGTAGACATGGGGGATGTTACTTTCACAAAGCAAGTTGACAAGTCCGGGCCCAAGCTCTTCAACTACTGCTGCACCGGTACGCCAATTCCCAAGGCCGTTTTTGTTGCGCGTAAGGCAGGCAAGGATCAGCAGGAGTACCTGAAGATCACCCTTTCGGATTCAATTGTTTCCTCTTATAACCTCGGGGGGTCGGGCGGAAGTGACGTCCACGCAACCGAGCAATTCACACTCAACTTCAGCAAGATTGAGATATCGTACCAGGAACAGAAAGCAGACGGTTCGCTGGGTGGAAAGGTGCAGACCAATTGGAGCACCAAGACTAATACCGGAGCCTAGTAATTGCTACGCAATGGGGTCGCATATGAATGCAACTGAGTTGTTTCGCGCAGGCAAACTGTCCGAGAGTATCCGGGCGATAGGCGAAGAGATTCGGCAGAATCCACTCGATGCAAAAAAACGAACCTTTCTGTTCGAACTTCTTTGCTTTGCCGGCGAATGGGAACGCGGGCAAAAACAACTCGATGTTTTGGCGCAGGGCGGCGCAAACGCGGAATTAGGCGTGATGCTGTATCGCTCCGCTCTGCACGCCGAACATGAGCGGCAACAATTTTTCAAGAGTAAGGCATATCTGGATTCGCCTGCGCCTGCCGCGGATACTTCGGAAGGCGAGGAGATCCCTGCGGTTGAGAAGACCGACTCAAACCGCGGTGGCATTTTGAATGGACAGCCGTTCCAGGAGATAACCGATGCCGATCCTCGCATCGGCGCGCGCTTGGAAGTATTCGTCGCGGGTCGCTACCTGTGGGTGCCGTTTGAACATATCGTCTCGGTCCAACTCGAAGCGCCGAAGCGGCTCCGGGATCTTCTTTGGGCCCCAGCAATCATCAGGAACGGTTCGAACTTTAAGGGTCGAGATCTCGGAGAAGTACTGATCCCTGTGCTTTCGCCGTTTACTTTCGCCCATGAGGATGATGCGGTTCGGTTGGGACACGCCACGGTATGGCAGGAAAGTGAAGGCATCGAGATTCCATTTGGCCAGAAGGTACTGCTGGTCGATGGCGAGGAAGTACCGCTGCTCGAGCTAAGAGATTTACAGTTCAATGCGAGCCGCGAAGCGGCATCCGCTGGGTAGCCATATGCCGATCGGCGCTGAATTACTGAATCCAATTCCCGGGGCAGACCCAGGTGGCGCGAATCTGCGCTACGATCCCGCCTACGACAAGGTCAAAGAAGCTCGGCGTGAAGACAGTGACACCGCCCCACAGGGCGAGTGGGCACGCGAGCTAAAGAAAGCGGATTGGCCGCTCGTCGTCAAGCTCTGCACTGATTTACTCACTAACAGAACCAAAGACCTTCAACTGGCCGCATGGCTCACCGAGGCACTCGTTCGGCGTGAGGGTTTTGCAGGACTGCAGCAAGGGCTCGAACTTTGCCGCGGACTGGTTGAACAGTTTTGGGAGACCCTCTTCCCGGAGATGGAAGATGGAGCCTATGAAGAGCGAGCCGTCCCTTTGGAGTGGATTGGCGATCGTCTAGGCGACGGGCTAAGACAGATAGCGCTCACGAAAAGCGGCCTCACCTGGTTCAGCTACAGGGAATCGCGGTCGGTCGGATACGAAGCCGACACGGCCAGTTCAGACAGCAAACGTGAAGCGCGCGAACAGGCTATCGTCGAAGGCAAACTATCCGCGGAGGAATTCGACAAAGCAGTCGAGGCAACTCCAAAGGACTTCTATCAACGCCAGATGGCGGAAATTAGCGCTTGTCTGGAGTCTATCAACCTGCTGTCACAGGATTGTGAGAGCAAGTTTGGTGAGTACAATCCTAGCTTCTCCGGCTTGCGCGATTCACTGGAAAACTTGCGGCAGACGGTGAATGTCCTGCTGGCCAAGAAACGTGAAACTGAGCCTGACGAAGATGCGGAACAACCTGAAGCAACAGAGGCGCAGGCTGCCCCCGAGTCTGGCGAGCAATCTTCATGGGCGGGTGAATCCCAAGGCGGCGCTGCGGCAGCTCCTGCACGGGCGCCAATCAAGAAAGCGCTGACGGCAGATCCCGTCGACCGCGATGATGCATACGCGCGGGTGGCCGCCGTGGCCTCGTGGCTGAGGAAAGAGGACGCGTACAACCCTGTTCCTTACGTCATGGTACGCGCCATGCGCTGGGGCGAACTGCGTGCCTCCGGCAGTGAAATTGATTCCAACCTGCTTGAGCCCCCATCGACCGCGTTACGCACTGAGATCAAGCGGTTATACAACGACGGCGACTATGACCAGCTTTTTGCAGTGATGGAAACTGCGGCTGCGGAGAAATGCGGTCGCGGATGGCTCGACCTGCAACGTTACTTCAGCAATGCATGTGACAACGCCGGGGGATACGACAATGTCAAGAATGCAGTGATTGCCGACCTCAAGGCGCTGTTGTGGGACTATCCAGAACTGTCGAAGACGACGCTACTGGACGACACACCAACTGCGAATCCTGAAACACAGGCGTGGCTGGAATCGCTTCTCCATCGTGAACCGGAAGCGGCTGCACAGGAAACAGAGGAATTGCCCGAAGTACCGTCGGTTGAGAGATCTGATGGCGGAGCGGACGCTGCGCAGGATGTTTTTGAATTGGCGAAGCAGGCGGTAAACCACGGACGCGAAGACGAGGCCATCGCTATGCTCGCGCGCGAAGCATCACTGGAGCGATGCGGCCGTGCCCGCTTTTTGCGTCAGGTCCAATTGGCGCAGATATGTTTGTCCACGGACCATGAAACTCTGGCTCGCACGATTCTTGAGGGTTTGGCTGAGGAAATTGAGAGCCGCAATCTCGAAGGTTGGGAACAATCCGACTTGCTGGCCCACGCTCTCAGTCTCCTGTTCCGTTGCAGTAAATCGAAGGAAGATCCGGAGTTTAAAAGGAAGTTGTACGCACGCATCTGCCGTCTGGATCCGATGCGAGCATTAGATTTGAAGTAGTCCGCAATTGCTCGCTCAATTTGGCGCTTGCGGCGAACTGGGAATAAGGCAGGCGGCATTCCATGGCACGTTTTGAACCTGAAATGATCATCACGCAATCCGTGCTGGACCGGCTGACCGACGATGAGCCAGGTGTGCCCACCGATCCGTCTATTACGCGAGCCCAGTCTTTTCGCACTTTTAAAACCGCGCTGCGCCGCGACCTGGAGTGGCTGCTCAACACGCGGCAAACACCAGAGCCTGCGCGGGATGACTTCCGCGAACTGCCACGGTCATTGTTCAATTTTGGTCTCCCGGACCTGGTGTCGCTTTCGACGGAATCACTGCGCGATCGCAACCTGCTGCAGCATCGGCTACAGGAAGCGGTGGAGTTGTTCGAGACGCGACTTTCCAACGTGCGCGTAATCGGCGAAGCCACAGCCCATGGTGGCCGCTCGGTCCGCTTTCGCATCGAGGGGCTTGCACGCCTTGATCCCGCTCCGGAGCAGATTAGTTTTGACACTGTACTTGAGTTAACCAGCGGTGAATACGAAGTGAAATAGCGGTTAACCAAATCACCGGGGTCCCCCAAGAGGATCGGTAAGGGTAAACGGAAATGCGTGAAGAACTTCTGGCATATTATGAACGCGAGCTGACCTATCTACGGCAGATGGGGGCTGAGTTCGCGCAGACATATCCGAAGATCGCATCCCGGCTCATCCTGGAGCCTGATCGCTGCGCGGACCCCCACGTCGAACGACTGCTGGAAGCATTCGCCTTTCTTGCAGCGCGCGTGCACCTGAAAATTGACGACGATTTCCCAGAAATCACCAATGCTCTGTTCGGCATTCTGTATCCGCACTACATCCGGCCTATACCATCGATGTCAGTAGTGCAACTTCACCTCGATCCAGAGCAGGGCAAGCTCACGACAGGGATGACGGTTCCACGCGAATCCATGCTTCATTCGCGTGAGGTCGAAGGTGTCCCATGTAAGTTCCGGACCTGTTATGACACAACCTTGTGGCCTGTGAGCGTTAGCGAGGCCCAGTGGGTGACACCCGATCGCTTGACGCCCCCGGTTCGAGCGGCAGAGACAGTCGGCGCAATCAGGTTGGTGCTCAAGTGCTTTCCCGACGTGAGCTTTGACAAACTGGAGATGAGTTCTCTTCGCTTCTATCTTAGCGGTGAGAGCAAACTGGTCCACACGTTGTACGAGTTGCTCTGCAACAACTGCAATCAGATTCTTCTACGCAATCCCCGCCCCGGGCAGCGTAAGGACCCGGTCGTGTTGCCGCCAGGAAAGTTGCGCCCGCTAGGCTTCGACGAGAATGAAGCCCTGCTACCTTACCCGCAACGCTCTTTCTCCGGATACCGACTGCTTCAGGAGTACTTCACATTCCCGGAAAAGTTTTTCTTCCTCGAACTCGACGGACTTGATGCCCTCGGTTCATTGGGGCTTGGCTCCGAAGTAGAAATAGTCTTTTTGCTGAAGCGATTTGAACCTAGCGAACGGGCACACATTTTAGAGGCCGGCGTCAATGCGCAAACGTTCCGTCTGGGCTGCACACCAATCGTAAATTTGTTTTCGCAGACGGCCGAGCCGATTCTGCTGGACCAGACCCAATACGAGTATCCGATCGTCCCGGATGTTCGCCGCCAGTATGCCATGGAGATTTTCTCCGTCGATGATGTGGTGGGTACCAATCCGCGGACTCGCGAAATTACTCAGTACCTCCCTTTTTATACCTTCCATCACAGCGCCGGAGCGAAGAAGCAGCACGCGCCGGCCTTCTGGCAGGCAACACGACGCAGCGCAGGTATTCGCAGGGAGGAACGCAGCGACGTCTACCTGTCTCTGCTGGATCTTACCGGAGCCCCGGTGAATCCCGAGGCCGACGCCGTCACCGTGCGCTGTACCTGCACCAATTTCACCCTGCCCTCGCGCCTGCCATTTGGCAGCGAGCAGGGCGACTTCGAACTGCAGGGAGTATCTTCGATCCGCAAGATCGTGGTGTTGCACAAGCTTACTCCGTCATTGCGTCCACCCTCGGGTAAAGGTGCGCTGTGGCGGTTACTCTCTCATCTTTCGCTCAATCATTTGTCACTCGTGGATGAGGGCAAAGAAGCATTGCAGCAAATACTGACTCTCTACAATTTTTCGGATTCGATTTATCTCCAGAACCAAATCGCGGGAATCACGAAGGTACATTCGACGCGGCATTTCGCACCGGTGATCACCGACAACGGAGTGGTTTCAGCACGCGGTACGCGTGTGGCGCTGGAATTGGATGAGGAACAATTCGTAGGTGGAGGAGTGTATCTGTTCTCCAGCGTGATCGAGCGTTTTCTTGGCAACTACGTTTCGATGAACAGCTTCAGCCAGTTGATTGCCACCACAGTTCAACGAAAGGAGGTTATGCGCGAATGGCTACCCCGGGCAGGTCGAACGATCCTGATCTAGAACTTACGCAGTTGAAAGAACTACTGGCGAGCGAGCCTTTCCGCTTCCACTTCTTTCAGGCGGTGCGTCTGCTGGAACGCATGGATCCTGAGCACGAGAGCGTGGGAAAATTCGTCCCGCTAGCCAACGAGGTAGTGCGCTTCTCTTCTCATCAAACTACAACCTTTCCGGCCAGTGAGATTCAGACTCTGAGCTTTCGAGAAGGCAAGCCTCCCAAGATGACTGTGAATTTCATGGGATTGACCGGCCCTCTAGGTTTGCTGAGCGCGTATTACACCGAATACATCATTGAGCGCGTGCGTCGTAAGGACTACGCGCTGCGCGATTTCCTTGACATCTTTAACCATCGCGCCATTTCGCTGTTTTACCAGGGCTGGAAGAAATATCGCTCCAACATCACACAGAAGAACGTTGGGCCCAACCAACTTTCCAGTCAGTTGCTGGCGCTGGTTGGGCTCGGCACTCCAGGGTTACAGGGACGGCAAGCGGTCGAAGACGAAACCTTTGTTCATTACGCCGGACTGTTTTCGCAGCATCCCCGCTCGGCGCTAGCTCTGGAACAAATCTTGTCGGATTACTTCGGCGTGGCAGTAGCGGTCGAACAGTTCGCTGGCGCCTGGTATAAGTTGGACCGGAGCAGCCAGAGTTCGCTGGACGATAGCGGCGGTTCCACCGGGATGCTTGGCTTCGGTGCGGTCCTGGGAGATGAGGTGTGGGATCAGCAATCCGTAGTGCGGATCAGGATGGGACCTCTTTCCCTCTCGCAATATCTGGACCTTCTACCTACGGGCACTGCCTGGGAGCCACTGCGTTCCCTGGTGAAGTTTTACTTTAACGATCAGTTGGATTTTGAGGTACAGCTGGTTTTGCGGAGCGATGAAACACCGCGCTGTGAACTCGGCAGCATGGATGTCAACGCGCCACGCCTCGGCTGGACGACTTGGGCCAAGACTAATGAAATGGAACGCAACCCGGAAGAAACGATTTTGAGGTTGTAACACTACTGTCATAGCACGGAGTAATGCTCAGGACGACCTGGAGGAATCATGGCATCGGATTGGAAATCGCTCATACAAAAACTGAACACGCCGACACGCGAGATTCTGGAGGGAGCTCTTCAGGTGTGCCGCGCTCGCACGAATTACGACGCAGACCTTCCGCACTACCTGATCAAGGCCCTGGAGCGGGAGGATCTCGATTTCGCCCGGATCGCCAAGGCCTTCGCCCTGAACAAGTCCGTACTAATGGGCGACCTAAGCCATGCGCTCGACCTCCTGAAACGTGGTAGTGGAAGCAATCCCCTGTTTAGCCCGGCGTTGCTGAGATTATTCCGCGAGTCTTGGGTGACGGGCACACTCAGTTTCGGGGCAGCCGAAATTCGCACCGGCTTCACGATTCATGCGTTGGTTGCCGACGAGGAACTGCTGCGCTACGCGCGAGAGATCAGCCGTGAGTTCCTCAAGATCAACGCCGAGCAACTGAAGACAGATTTCTACGCCATCGTCGCTGGATCCATTGAAGATCGCACCACGAAGCCGATGATGAGCGGCGCGGCCGCCGGTGGACAAGCCCAGCCCGGGACATTTCTCGGCAGCAAAACACCCAACCTCGATCAGTTCACTCTGAACCTGAATGACAAGGTGAAGGCAGGCAAGATCGATCCCGTACTTGGCCGTGATCTCGAGATTCGTCAGGTGATCGATATCCTGATGCGTCGCCGTCAGAATAATCCGATCTTGACCGGTGAAGCTGGCGTCGGCAAGACGGCAATCGTCGAGGGCTTCGCGCAAAGAGTAGTCTCCGGAGACGTGCCAGAACCGCTTCGAAAAACTGTGATTCGAACATTGGACCTTGCGCTATTGCAGGCTGGAGCCAGCGTTAAGGGTGAATTTGAAAATCGCCTGAAGGGAATCATCGAGGAGTGTAAGGGTTCACCGGTCCCAATCATTCTGTTTATTGATGAAGCGCACACGATGATCGGCGCCGGTGGTTCGGCTGGCCAGGGCGATGCCGCCCAATTACTGAAACCAGCGCTGGCCCGTGGCGAGTTGCGCACGATCGCCGCAACCACGTGGAGCGAATATAAGAAGTATTTCGAAAAGGATGCCGCGCTAGCCCGCCGTTTCCAGGTGGTAAAAGTCGATGAACCGAGCGTCCCGCAATGCGAGGTGATGTTACGCGGAATTGTGGCGAACCTGGAGAAGCATCACAATTTGCGTATTCTCGACGAAGCAGTCAACTCCGCCGTCAAGCTCTCGGCCCGGTACCTGGCTGGACGGCAACTACCTGACAAGGCGGTCAGCGTGCTTGACACTGCCTGTGCCCGCCTGGCTCTGGGTCAGGCGGCAAAGCCCGCAGCGGTGGAAGACCTTGAGCGGAGAATTGACGACTATGCAACGCAGCAGCGGATTCTTGACCGCGAAGAAGTTTTAGGCGCCGACCACTCCGAACGACTGCAATTAATCGTCGCGGATAAACAGAAATTTGAGGACGAACTGACTGCCTTGCGCGAGCGCTGGCAGAAAGAGCGCGATTTGGTGGAGCAAGTTCGCGCGCTGCAGGCAAAGATCGAGCAAAGTTCCGTTCGACCTCCGGCGCCAACTTCGTCAACAGCCGTCGCGCCCGATGCGCCTGCGTCTCCGGCCAGTGAAACTCAGGCCACGGTCGAACAACCCGACCTGAAAGCCGAACTGCTGGAACTGGAAAGCCAGTTGAGGATCGTTCAGGGCGATCATCCCTTGATGGGCGTTTGCGTGGACGCCGAGGTCGTGGGAGAAGTCATTTCCAGTTGGACCGGCATTCCAACCGGGAAGATGGTGAAGGATGAGATTGCCGCCGTACTGAAACTCGACGACTATCTTGGCCGACGGATCATCGGCCAGGATTATGCACTGAAGGCAATCGGGCAGCGTGTCGTGACTTCGCGCGCCAGCCTCGATGATCCGAGCAAACCGATCGGCGTTTTCATGCTGGTTGGGCCGAGCGGTGTTGGTAAGACAGAGACCGCCTTGGCCCTGAGCGACCTGTTCTATGGCGGTGAGCGCAACCTGATCACAATCAATATGTCGGAGTTTCAGGAAGCACATACGGTCAGCACACTGAAGGGGTCGCCTCCGGGGTACGTTGGTTATGGCGAAGGCGGAGTTCTGACTGAAGCGGTCCGTCGCCGCCCATATTCGGTGGTGCTGCTGGATGAAGTAGAGAAGGCACATCCAGACGTGCTCGAACTCTTCTACCAAGTGTTCGACAAGGGTCATATGGAGGACGCGGAAGGGCGAGTCATCGACTTCAAGAACACGATCATTCTTCTCACCTCGAACGCATGCACGGATACGATGATGAAACTCTGCGCTGACCCAGAGACAGCTCCAGGGCCTGCGGCGCTGGTCAATGCCATCAAGCCGGAACTCAATAAGATATTCAAGCCGGCGTTCCTTGGACGCATGCTGGTATTGCCGTTCTATCCGATCCGCGACGAAGCGATGAAAAAGATCATTGTGCTGAAGTTGGCCAAGATCCAGAAACGGCTGGCGGAAAGCCATCGCATCAATCTGCAATATGGCGACGAGTTGATCAATGAAATCTCAAAGCGCTGCACCGAGGTCGAGAGCGGTGCGCGCAACGTGGACAACATTTTGACAAATACTCTGCTGCCCGAAGTCTCTCGCCGACTCCTCGAACAATTGGCGGAGGGCACGAAGATTGCGACGATCAGCGTTGGTCTAAACGCCGAAGGATCGTTCGTTTATGATTTCACCGCTGCGGGGGATGCAACTGCCTCCGCAGCCTCCGCCTAAACAGTGGTGTCCCGGCTCGTCGGCTCCGGTATACGGAAAACGTAGCCAGGAAGATTGACAGGTCCAAATGTCAACAAGTAGCAGTGGAGTGGCCATAATTACGCAAAAGGAACGTCTCCTCCGGTTGAATACTCCCGCCGGAGCGGACGTACTACTGGTCGAGCATTGCGTCGGCTCGGAAGCTTTGTCCAGCCTGTTTTCCCTCGAAATGGATCTTGTGCTCGACCTTCAAACACGCCGAAGCAGCGACGTGAAAGCCGAGGACCTTTTGGGCCGCAAAGTTTCGCTGTCTGTAGCCCTGCATTCAGGAGAGCGTTACTTCAGTGGCATTGTGAAGCGCCTGGTCCAAGGGCGTCGCGACGAACGCTTTCAGTACTACCACATGGAGGCAGTTCCCTGGTCATGGCTGTTGACACTGAAATCCGACTGCCGCGTTTTTCAGGACCTCTCGACTCCCCAGATCGTCGAGAAGATTTTCGATGAACTGAAGGCCGACTACAGCGATCTCGTTTCCTATCGTGACGCCCTGACCAGGACGTACGCGAAGCGCGACTACTGTGTGCAATATCGGGAGACGGATTTCAACTTCATCTCACGCCTGTTGGAGTTAGAAGGCATTTTTTATTTTTTCGAGCACAGCCAGAACGGGCATACGCTGGTCTTAGCGGATTCCAATAGCGCCTTTAAGCCAGCGCCCGAGAACAGAGGCAAGTTCCGCTTCGCACCAGAAGGCGGTTATGACGAGCGGCTCGATACTGTATTAAGCGCTAACCTTCAGCACGAACTGCGTCCCGGCAAGTGGGATCTTCGCGACTACCACTTTGAAATGCCGTCAAGAACGCTGGAAAAAACCGAGTCCACAACCGTCCCGGTCGCCAATAATCCCACCCTGGGGCTGTACGACTACCCCGGAGAATATGCGCTGATCTTCAATAACAGCGGGGGGGCAGGCGCCCTGGACCCGACGGGCGAGAGCTTTGTTCGCGTGCGCATGCAGGAAGAAGAAGCGGGATATCAAATATTAAGTGGAACATCTGTGGCCCGCGCGTTCGGCTCCGGATTTCAGTTCGAATTAACCGAGCATCGCGACCTGGCAAACAAGTATGCCATCGTATCGGTCCAGCACAGCATGTCTCAGGCACCGAGTTACGTCAGCACCAGCAACACGGGATCGCCCTATCAGAACAGTTTTTCCGCTATTCCCTTCTCTGTCCCTTATCGACCGCGCCGCCTTGCTCCAAAGCCCGTCGTTCAAGGACCACAGACTGCGGTAATCACCGTAAAGTCGGGAGAAGAAAGCTGGCTTGATAAGTATGGGCGAGTTCGCGTCCAATTCCACTGGGACCGGCTTGGCAAGAGCAACGAAGAATCAACTTGCTGGGTGCGCGTCGCCCAATCCTGGGCTGGCGGAAGCTGGGGTGCGCACTTCTGGCCGCGTGTAGGACAGGAAGTTGTCGTCGAGTTTCTAGAGGGTGATCCAGATCAACCGCTCGTCACCGGCTCTGTATATAACGCTTCGCAAATGCCTCCCTACGAACTGCCCAAGTACTACACCCGGAGCGGGGTGAAGACACGCAGCAGCAAACAGGGCACCAACTCCAACTACAATGAGCTTCGCTTTGAGGACAAGAAGGGCGATGAGCAGTTGTTCCTCCAAGCCGAAAAAGACATGGATGTCTACGTCAAGCACGATTCGCGGGAGAAGATCGACAACCAGCGTTCGCGCATAGTGAAAGCGGATCAACTCGAACAGGTAGATGGCGACAAGCACCAGAAGGTCAAGGGCAGTCGGTCCGAAAAAATCGACAAGGACCTTTCGCTGCATGTGTTGGGCGTTCGCAACGAAGCCATCGTGGGTAAGAGTACGATCGAGTGCTCCAGCGACCACATCGAAAAGATCGGCGGCGACCGCTCGCTCAAGATAGCCGGTGACCGTCACGAAAAAGTGAACGGTATCATCGTCGTCGATTCTGACCAGGAGATCCATATCAAGGCCGGCCCGAGCTCAAAGGTGATCATCGAAGCCGGCATGCAGATCTCCCTGTTGGCGGGGGGAAGTTTTGTCGATATCGGTCCCGCTGGCGTCACCATCAAGGGAGCGATGGTGCTGATCAACAGCGGAGGCTCCGCCGGTAGCGGGACGCCGGTTAATCCTAAAGACCCCGTAGCGCCCACTGCCCCCAAAGCCCCTGACGTGGCTGATGATGGCAGTAAGGGAACCAAGTTGTAGAAAGCTGGTTCGCGCGGAATTACTTGCTCAGTGCGCTGCCATTTTTTTGAGTTGTTTTTTGGAGGTGTCATTCCGAGCAGCGCGAGGAATCCCTGCGCTGCTCAAAGCTTCCGCACAGACTCAGAGACCATTCACCCAGCAACCGATTTTGCTGTCAGCGCGATTGCACGGCTGGAATATATCCACTGTTTGCGAACCGGCATTTGCCAGCGATGTTCCGAGGGAAGTGTATCCAGCGAGGCTGAGCACAAAAACAATCGATCGCCGGCTGAAAAGCTCGGGACTCCACGCGACACTTGAGCGGCGCTGGGGTCCTTCGCCGCAGGCTCAGGATGACACTCTCAATAGCATGGGTACAGCTACCATGGAACCGCGATAAACAGCAGGTTAGTGCACGACGTCGCCCCACTGCGGGCAGGGTCGCTGAAGAAGTGGGGTCTTAAAATCCCGGAAGTTCGTCCGGTCGATCAGCAGCACTGGAACTTGAATCGTTTTCGGAACGACTTCGCCCCGGAGGTGTCTTATCGCGGCCTGTGCGGCAAGGCAGCCCAGCTTGAACGAACTGAACTCGACGGTCGCAACCATCGAGCCGTCTTCAATGCGCCGAACCGCATCATCCAACCCATTCGCACCGACGATCTTCGCAGTACGATGAGCTTCCCCCAAGGCGTCGAGCGCTCCGAGTGCCATGGCGTCATTGGCAGCCCAGATGCCGTCGATACGTGGAAGCTTCGACAGCAACTCAGCCGTTAACTTCTTAGCGTCAGGACGCGAGTACATTCCATTCACGGAATCGAGCAACTGAATTCCTGGGAACTCTGTCAACGCTCGATGTAAGCCTTTGGTGCGGTCTCGACTGGTCGGGGCAGCGGGATTGCCCTCTATGGCCACGACTGGTCCCTTGCCCCCTAACGCCTGAAACAACGCCTTCGCTCCAAGAAAGCCAACCTCAACATCATCGGATCCAACGAAGGTGACAAACTGGCCTTTCATTGAATTCACGAAAAGAACGACCGGTATCTTTGCGTCGGCAAACTTCTGCAGGGCGCCTTGCATTGCCACATCATCTACCGGGACAAACAGAACGATATCCGGGTGATCCTTCAGCGCCTTCTCCACCAGCAGCTTCTGCTGTTCCACGTTATCGGGTATTTCCGGCACGTAGTGAATGGTCTTTGCCCCGGACTCACGCGCAACGCGGTCGGCCGCGATTCTCGCGGCCTCATACGCAGGGTTGGTGAAATTCTTCGTAAACACCGCGATGACGGGTTCCTGAGGCGATGCAACTCCCAGAGCCCCGAAGGTCAGTATTGCAACAAAAATCAGAATGCTTTTCCGCATGCCTTTTCGTTCCAGACTTGGTTCTGGGAATGTAAGTATGACGCTGCCTATTTTTCCGCCGGCTGTATCCCCGCCATCTTTTTCGCCGCATCAAAGCGGATCGTTTCGCCCGGCTGTAGAACGATGGCCTTCGTCTTGCTCTTACCCAGATACTTCACAAAATCCTCCGGCGAACCGATGTTATAAGGATTCGTCTGGTAGTGCATCGGTATGACATATGTTGGCTTCAGAAACTGATTAACGGCGAGGGCGGCGTCCTGCGGACCCATGGTGAAATGTCCGCCGATGGGTAGAAGAGCCAGGTCCGGCTTATAGAGTTGTTCGATTAAAGCCATGTCGCCGAACAAACTCGTATCGCCAGCATGATAGATTTTGAAGCCATTCTCGAGTTCGATGATGAAACCGACAGGCTCTCCACCGGGATAAGGATAGTCTTTCCCTGTGGCGGGATTGACGGCAACATAGATCGACGAATGTTCTGCGTGAACAGCCGTAATCTTCACACCGGGGAAAGGATTGATCGTCCCTCCCTTGTTAAACCTGGGCAATTGCTGCGGAGGTAACACACCTAGAAGAGTGAGTGTCTGATTGAGATCGCCGGGACCCCATAAAGGTACGTTGTTCTTCTTTGCGATCTCAGGAGCGTCGGCGATGTGGTCCCAATGACCGTGGGTCACGATAACAAGGTCGACTTTACCCATGCGGTCGAGGTCTTTAAGGTTCGCAGGAGTCTTCGGATTCTTCAGAATCCACGGATCGATCACGATGACCTTGCCGCTTAACGTAGTCAGTCTAAATGCAGATTGGCCGTACCATAACAGTTCTGCCTGGCCGCTTTTCGTTGGAGCGTCTTCGGAAAAGCACAGGGGCGCGCTAAACATTAACATCAATAACGAGATCAACAAACACAGTACCGGTCTTCTGAATTCTCTGGTGTTCATGTTCCCCTCCGTTTTCAATGTCTGCACTTTGAGTACGACCTCTCGCACCCCATAAATTCGGGCACGCCTCTGAAACTGGAATCATTTTCTTCAGGACAGATGCGCCCAAATTATACGGTTCGAGAACGGAATTGCAAAATACGCCGATACACGCCCGACCTACGTTGACGTGCTGCTCCCACCGATCGGCCATAGCCAGGCTGCTCCGCGCACGCCGCTGGAATCCCCGTGCATGGCGCGAACCACAGGTGTGCCGACGTCAGCAGAAAACGTATAAGAGCGAATAAGCACGGGCAGAGCCGAGTAGAGGTGCACAAAATTTGAAAGTCCGCCCCCAAGTACAATCGCGTCAGGATCGAGCACGTTGATGATGGATGCTAAACTCCGCGCCAACCGGTCCGTGTAAAGGTCAAGGCAATCTTTGGCCTGCGGATCGCCGGATGTAGCTGCGTCGGCAATCGCAATGGCTGTCTTCTGTCGGCCGCTGCGTGCGAGGTAGTCGCGTACCACTCCAGCGCCTGACAGGTATGTTTCAATGCAGCCTCGTTTTCCGCAATAACAGGCGCTTCCAGGTAGCTCATCCGCCCGTGCCCACGGAAGCGGATTATGACCCCATTCGCCAGCAACTCTGTTGCGTCCAACATGGACTCGCCGTTTCACGACGACGCCCCCACCTACACCAGTCCCAAGAATCACTCCGAAAACAACCGGTGCATTCGCGACTGCGCCATCTACCGCTTCCGAGAGAGCGAAGCAATTCGCGTCATTTTCAAGACGTATTTGCCGGCCCAACCGGGACTCAAGATCGCGGTCAACGGGTTTGCCGTTCAGGACGGTACTCTTCGAGTTCTTCATCAGACCCGTAGAAGGCGAGATCGCTCCGGGAGTGGCAATGCCCACCGTACCAGTTTGGCCTGTCTCCTTTTCGGCCAACGTGACTAGCTCGGCTACGGCGCTCAAGATTCCAGCGTAGTCTCCAGCGGGCGTGGCAACACGATGCCGAAGGAGCGTCGAGGCTGCACCGGTAGCTGTATCGTCAAGCGCAATCACCTCGATTTTTGTGCCGCCCAAATCAATCCCGATTCTCACCTGTCACTCCACACTGAGGATACGACAGAATTCTCGACCTCCAACGCCGTTGAGCGGCTAAAGACGCAGGAGTGCCCAGGTACATCGTTTGACATTGCTTCGGTCTCGCCTGAGATGCTAGCCTGAAAGCGAACATAAGGCGAATGTCATTCGCAGGAGTCGCTTGCATGGCCCCTTCCCACGAAGCTCTGGCACCACGATCTATCTCAACCCTCGATTCCGTTCATCAGCTTCTGGGGATGCTGTCTGCTCGCAACCATTCTGATGAAGTGTTGACTTGCGTGCGCCAGTTGCCTGCCCGCGAAGCGACGTTTCGTCCGATGCCGGAATGGGTGCGGGATGAGTTGCGAGAGGCATATTGTGCGAAGGGCATTGCAGAGCTGTATTCTCATCAGGCCGCCACCGCCGAGCTTGTGCACAATGGAAAGAATGTTGTCGTGGTTACACCTACCGCGTCGGGCAAGACTCTTTGCTATAACCTTCCGGTATTAAATGCGGTGCTGGAAAATCCCGACACCCGAGCCCTCTATTTGTTCCCGACAAAGGCGCTCGCACAGGATCAGCTATCGGAACTACATGACCTTGCCACTCGGCTCGATGATTGCTTTGGCGTCTACACCTACGACGGAGATACGCCAAGCGACGCACGCAAGGCGATCCGGGAGCGCGGGCACATTGTCCTGACCAATCCGGACATGCTGCACGCCGGCATCCTGCCACACCACACGAAGTGGATGCGTCTCTTCGAGAATCTGCGCTACATTGTGCTCGATGAACTGCACACCTACCGTGGAGTCTTTGGCAGCCATCTCGCCAATGTGCTGCGGCGGTTGCGCCGTATTGCCCGCTTCTACGGCTCGGATCCTCAGTTCATCTGCTGTACGGCGACGATTGCAAATCCTGGAGAGCTGGCATCGCAGCTCATCGAAAAAGAAATCGAAGTCGTTGAAGAGAACGGCGCGCCATCCGGCGAGAAACTTTTCGTTTTTTACAATCCTCCGATGATTGACCGTAATCTCGGTATTCGCCGCAGCTACATCAAGGAAGCGACACGTTTATCGAACGAACTGCTGGCGCGCAAACTGCAAACAATTGTGTTTGCGAACAGCCGCCTGCAAACCGAGGTGATCCTCACTTATCTGCAGCAGAGGAATCAGCCCAAACCGGGCCAGGCGGAGCCGATTCGCGGCTATCGCGGGGGATACTTGCCCCGCGAACGCCGTGAGATTGAACACGGATTGCGCGATGGACGGATTCGCGGGGTCGTCGCAACCAACGCGCTGGAGTTAGGAATTGACATCGGTTCACTCGATGCCTGCGTAATGGCCGGCTATGCTGGCTCGATCGCCTCGACGTGGCAGCGCGCCGGGCGAGCAGGACGGCGCAACGGCACATCATGCGCTGTGTTCGTCGCGTCCTCCGCGCCTCTCGACCAGTTCATCGTGCAGCATCCGGATTACTTTTTCGGCAGTTCGCCAGAGCACGGGCACGTTCAGCCAGACAATCTCGAAATTCTGGTAAATCACTTGAAGTGCGCGGCGTTCGAGCTTCCGCTTTCGCCCGACGAACAATTTGGCAGCGTTGATTTGCCGGACTTGTGTGCGCGACTTGCCGAGGCAGGATTCCTTCATCAAAGTGGTAAGGACTGGCATTGGGTTCAGGAGAGCTATCCCGCGGACACCATCAGTTTGCGCTCGGTAACCTCCGACAACTTCATCATCATCGACATCACTGGCGGAGAAGCTGGCAAACCCGAGGTCATCGGCGAGGTGGATTTCACCTCTGCGTTGACTGCCGTGCACCCAAAAGCTATCTATATCCACCAGGGACAGCAATACCACGTGGAGCGCCTGGAATTCGATCATCGCAAAGCCTATGTAAAACGCGTCAACGTGGATTACTACACAGACGCGATTCGCTACACCCAAGTGCGCGTGCTTGAAATCGCGGAAGAGAAAGCCACACCCGGCCCAGCGGCACGCGCGCACGGCGACGTGCTCGTTCGCTCGCAGGTAGTTGGCTTCAAGAAAATCAAATTCTTCACCAATGAAAACATCGGCTCAGGAAAACTCGAGCTGCCTGAAAACGAAATGCACACTACTGCGTTCTGGGTGACTCTCCAGCACAAACTGCTGCAGGAGTTGCCGTTCTCGCTCTCGGATCGCCAGAGCGGAATCTTTGGCCTGCTCTACGCGCTTGCCTCCATGGCGACGCTACTACTGATGTGCGACCGAGCCGACCTTGGCACAGCCGTTGGCGAGCGAACGGCCGGTACAGGTTCCGAGGTTGAATGGCAGGAATTTTCGACTCGACCGGATGCGGAGAAGGAATTTTTCGAGCCGAACCTTTACATCTACGACGCATATCCCGGCGGAATTGGATTCAGCGAGCCTCTGTTTCACACCTATGATTTGCTCCTCGGTAGAACGCGCGAACTGATCGAGGCCTGCACTTGCGAGAATGGATGTCCCTCATGTGTCGGTCCTGCGGGAGAGACGAGTGAGCGGGCAAAAGAAGTAGCTCTGGCGATTCTGGCGCGTCTGGGTTCCGCAGAAATTTCACCTGGCAGCGATCATCATGGCGTCTAATCCGGAGAGTTTAAATCGCAATACGGCCGATCGTTTCTCACGGCTGAAAGCGCTGCAACGTCCGGTGCCTTTGTCTCAGGCGACAACCAACGGCGAGCCCGCCGCCAGCCCTTCTCAAGAATCACGGGATCACGAGGCGCAAGCAACAACCGGCACCCAGAGGCTCGCGACACTGCTGGGAGCGACGATACGCCGCAATGATCATGGCGAACATCTCTCACTGCACAGTTGTCACGGTGAATATGCGCCATACACTCCAGACCTGGCGGCATTGCACCTGTTATTGCCGAATGCTCCAGCGGAAGTTGCAGACCCGAAGCGATGGCTCTTTCTGGATACTGAAACCACGGGGCTTTCTGGAGGAACCGGAACCTATCCATTTCTGGTAGGGCTCGCATGGTGGGAGGGAGAGGAACTCAAAGTCGAGCAGTTGTTCATGCGTGAGTACAGCGAAGAACGTTCACTGTTATCGGCGCTGGCCGAGCGTTTGGAAGAGCGTCCAGTGCTGGTTACATTCAACGGAAAGTCATTTGACTGGCCACTGCTTGAAACGCGCTTTCGCATGACTAGGTCCATTCCGCCGCCGCCCCTTTGCGCGCACCTGGACTTCCTGCATCCGGCACGAAATCTCTGGCGCCTGAAACTCGGTTCCGTCAAACTCTCACTACTTGAACGTCATGTACTGGATTGGGATCGCGGAGAAGACTTGCTCTCCGACCAGATACCCGCGCTTTATCTGGATTTCGTGCGCAGTGGTCATGCAGAGCCGCTGGTTCCTGTGTTCCTTCATAATCAGATGGATCTGCGTGGCCTGGCTGGATTGGCAAACCGGATTCTGTCTATCCTTGGTGATGTGGAATCGGGCATGCAGGACGGACTCGAACTGTATGGCCTCTCTCGAATTTGCGAGCGACGCGGACAAGCCCAACGGGCGCGAAGAACTTACGAGCAGTCGATTGACTCCCTACTGCCTCTGGATACGGACCGTGTCGCCCGCGCTGCCCTTGCGCGATTGGCAAAGCGGGATGGAGATCTCGCTCGTGCCCGCGAACTCTGGGAGAGTTTGCTCGGAAACTCCCGAGAGGGATACGAAGCCTACGAACAGTTAGCCATCTACTACGAGCATGATAGTCGCAACGCGCAACAGGCGCTTACAATTACCGGTGACGCGCTCGCCCAGCTACGTCGCGCTCACCAAGTCGGAATGATCGCCGCCGAAAAGTATCGGAAAGCCAAGCTCCAATTCGAGCTTCGGCGAACGCGACTCGAGCGCAAGATCGGAAACTGCCGTCAGGGCCTATTCCAATGAATTGTCCCGAAGAGTGCACTCCCGCTCCCTCGCAAGTACAACAGAACAGACAGCCGACTCTGACCGCAGCAGCACCAAGGCCCTGGCGTAGACAAAACCTCACATTAGATATAGTCTAATTACCTCATGGATGCCGCGGCGATCAAACGGTCCTTGGAAGACAGTGGGTTGCGGTGCACTCCGCAGCGCTGCGCCGTGATGGCGTTCTTGATAAAACAGAAAAAACATCCGACGGCTGCGGAAGTTTTCGAAGCCGTGAATCGTGAGTATCCCCGCTCTTCAAGAGCAACTACTTATAACAATCTGCGGGACCTGGTGCAGGTGGGTTTAGTGCGTGAGGTAGCTGTCGAGGGCCGCGCCGCGCGATTTGATGCGAAAGGCACGCGGCATCACCACTTCATCTGCGACCGCTGCGGCGACGTTGAGGACATTAAGTGGTACAACGTGCCTGGACCTGCCGCGGGCTCCCTCGGTAAGCGAATCCTTCGCGAATGCGAACTCATTTTCCGGGGGCTCTGCACGAAGTGCGCTCCGCGGCACGCTTCCAGTTAAATGTCCCAAGCGTGTGATACCGGATGAATGACACCGGGGATCGCGCGAATGGAAAAACTAGGATTGGTTCTTAGTTCGGCACAGTTTTTAGCAGTTTAATTAACTAATTCGAAGGAAGGAAGGTAAAGAAATGGATAAATCAAACACCCCTTCAGCACCGCCGCCCTTTCCCACTGAGCAGGAACAAAGATTGGCAGGCGAAGCCACGTGCCCGTTCTCGGACGGTGCCCGCAAACACACAATAGGCGGAGCGCCAACGAACGCAGACTGGTGGCCCAATCAGTTGAACCTGAAGATCCTGCACCAGCACTCCCCGCTATCCAATCCTATGGGCAAGGAGTTCACCTATGCCGAGGAGTTCAAGAGCCTCGACCTGAATGCCGTAATAAAGGACCTCCATGCCCTGATGACGACATCGCAGGACTGGTGGCCTGCGGACTACGGCCACTATGGACCATTCTTCATCCGTATGGCCTGGCATAGCGCGGGCACGTACCGTATCTCCGATGGTCGAGGCGGCGCGGGTTCCGGAGCACAGCGGTTTGCTCCCCTTAACAGCTGGCCTGACAACGTGAGCCTCGACAAGGCACGCCGGTTGATCTGGCCGATCAAACAGAAGTATGGCCGGAAGATCTCATGGGCCGACCTTATAATTCTCGCCGGTAACGTGGCACTGGAGTCGATGGGATTCAAGACATTCGGCTTCGGCGGCGGGCGCGAGGACATCTGGGAACCCGAAGAGGACATCTACTGGGGCCCCGAGGGCAAGTGGCTGGCTGACGAGCGCTACAGCGGGGATCGTCAGCTTGAGAATCCTCTGGGCGCTGTCCAGATGGGCCTCATTTACGTGAATCCGGAAGGGCCGAATGGAAAACCAGACCCAGTCGCAGCGGCGCGGGATATCCGGGAGACGTTCGCTCGCATGGCAATGAATGATGAGGAGACGGTGGCCCTCATCGCTGGTGGACACACCTTCGGCAAAGCCCATGGCGCTGCCGATCCGAGCAAGTATGTCGGTCCCGAACCTGAAGGCGCCGGAATCGAAGAGCAAGGCTTCGGCTGGAAGAACTCCTTTGGCAGCGGTAAAGGAGTAGATACGATCAGCAGCGGGTTAGAGGGTGCATGGACCACCAATCCAGTGAAATGGGACAACAATTACTTCGAGAACCTGTTCGGCCATGAATGGGAACTCACGAAGAGTCCCGCCGGTGCTCAGCAATGGACGCCCAGGAACGGATCCGCGGTGGCCACCGTGCCGGATGCTCACGACCCGTCGAAGAAGCACGCCCCCGTGATGTTTACGACGGACCTCTCACTGAAGGTAGACCCGAGCTACGCGAAGATTTCAAAGCGTTTCCATGACAATCCACAGGAATTCGCAGACGCATTCTCCAAGGCTTGGTTCAAGCTGACCCACCGCGACATGGGGCCCATTTCGCGCTACCGTGGCCCGCTCATTCCAGCCGAGCCCTTGCTGTGGCAGGACCCCGTTCCTGCGGTGGATCATAAACTGATCGAGGAGCAGGACATTGCCGCCTTGAAAGCCAAGATCCTCGCATCCGGACTTTCCATTTCGCAACTGGTCACAACGGCATGGGCATCGGCGGCGACGTTCCGCGGAAGCGACAAGCGCGGCGGAGCTAACGGAGCACGCATTCGCCTCGCACCACAGAAGGACTGGGAAGTAAATCAGCCAGCCGAATTAGCTAAGGTCCTTCAGAAGCTGGAAGCGATCCAGAAGGATTTCAACAACTCGCAGTCCGGAGGAAAGAAGGTCTCGCTTGCGGACCTGATCGTTCTCGGTGGCTGCGCAGCCGTTGAGGCAGCTGCGAAAAAGGCGGGCCACGACGCGAAGGTTCCCTTCTCTCCGGGGCGCATGGACGCGTCACAGGAACAGACCGATGTGCATTCGTTCGCCGTACTGGAGCCGGTTGCAGACGGGTTCCGCAATTACCTCCGAAAGGGACACGAAGGAACAGCGGCTGAGTTGCTGGTTGATCGGGCGCAGTTGCTGACGCTGACCGCTCCCGAGATGACGGTTCTCGTCGGCGGAATGCGCGCCCTGAATGCTAACTTCGGGCAGTCTAAACACGGTGTTTTCACCAAACGGCCCGAGACGCTGACGAATGATTTCTTCGTCAACCTGCTCGACATGAACACGAAGTGGCAGAAGTCCGCCACATCGGAAGGCGTGTTGGAGGGGCGTGACCGTGCAACGGGCGAAGCTAAGTGGACGGGTACACTCGTCGATCTTGTCTTCGGTTCCAACTCACAGCTCCGAGCCCTCGCGGAAGTCTATGCATCTGACGACTCGAAGGAGATGTTCGTGAAGGACTTTGTGGCTGCGTGGAATAAGGTGATGAACCTTGACCGTTACGATCTCGCCTGAGTTCGGTGGAACAAGACTGTTCACTGGATACTAACCCTTGACCAGTGCGGGACAGCCCCTGATAGAGGCTGTCCCGCAGATTAAGGATCTTTTGGCGCTGGTAGGCTGAGAGCTTTTCCGTTAGCTATCTCTTCGCGGGCAAGCCCGAATCAAAGCGTCGTGGCAACTTGCGGAACTGAATCAAAGGCCTGTCGCGCTGTAGGCAGAGAATCCGTAACTATTGTCTGGGCCTGTGCCATTTTGCAAATACATGCCGATTCCCGGAGACCCACTCGTAAATGTGTTGTCAGTCGCCGAGAGTACAGCTGCCCCGTTGTGGTACACGGTGATAAGTCCGCTGCCGTCGATCGTAGCTTTCAGAACATCTCCGTTCTTGCAGTAATAGCCGCCGTTGCCGTTTAGCTCGGTAAAGCTGGCCAACGGACCGTTCCATCTGACAATCTGAATATAAGGAGCGTTCGATTTCACCGAGCAGTTGATCTCGTAGCCTGTGGCATTGTGCGCTGAAATCGTAAGATGGAGAAAGACTTCCAATTCCTCCCATACGCCGCTGTCGGTGCCATTTAGCTTGACTGTCGCTTGCGCAGTTTGCTGTGGCCCCCAACTGCCAGTGAGAGCACAAATAGAATCGTCATAATCGGTGTTGCCGGTCTGCGTTCCCCACGCAAACCCAGATGTAGTCTGTACATCATGCCAGTCCAGACCGACCGTGTGACCGCACACCCAGTTGCCGCCCTCCGACATTGGCTTCTCGGTGCCAAGAAAACTCGTGCTGAAAGATGTCAATCCTCCTGCCGTAACCGTCACGTGGACTCCCGGCACCTCGTCGGCATCCACGGTCAGCAGCGGGAGGCTAGCCACCGGTTTGGTTACGTTTGTTGGACTGCTTGCAGCGGAGGATGTCAGCGACGGTGAAGCCGCACTGTTATAGCTCAATGTCGGCGTTGTTGAGCGATGATCGCCGCAGCCACAAATTACGACTGTCAACGCGATAATTGCTAGAAAAAGAGATCTTCCGGATTGCATAGGGCAGCCCCAGAAATTGAAAGATGAACACCACATCACTAGGTCCCACCCAAAATCTGCTCCGCGCTGGAGATACAACATCGCCTTCTCTGCCTCGGGTGAGGCCCGACGAATCTCGTCCACTGCGGAAGAGCTTGATCTTGTAGCTTCTTTGCTGACATGGCAAGGGGTTTGTGCGTTCTTTCCGCGGACAGTTCCCAAATGAGGAGAACAGTGCCGCTCCCGAGACACCCATGTTTGCATGGCAATCTGCGGCGAAACGTAAACAAGCTGGTCAATACAGATGGGACAGCCAACAACCCAGTTCCGTGGTATTTAGATCTGCAAAGTTTTGCGGTTTTCAGTTTTCAACTGTCGCTCACTACCTAAAATCAATGGTTTATACGGGACACAAAATGGCTACTTAAATGCTCGTGTAGCTTACTGAAGCACAAAAACTATTTACCTGGTCAGTGGCCAAACCATTTGTCCAATCCCTCGGCCAGCCCAGGCAAAGTGTTCTGGCAGAACAGACGCCCAGAGAGAGCGGAACCTTGGAGGAGTGATGAAAAGAACCCCGATTGCTTTACTCGCATTGGCAATTACCCTTGTAATCACGCCAGTTGTCAGGGCTGAATCCTTCAGTTATACATGGGTCGGAATTGGCGTTTTTCAGGTGGACGCTGTCGATGTGTTCACAGAGACTCCAGGAGTGACTTTCACCAATCCAGGACTTACCGCCCTCAATCCAGGGTGGACCGATAGGAATGTGAACCCGTGGTTCTCGTCTGCCTCCGGGGCAACCAGCAGTTCCTTGACTTTCACCACCAACGTTACCGGTGTTGAGAATGAGACGTACACTCTGGATCTGTATGGACTTCTTGCTGGTGTAGTTGCTTCTTCGACGAGTGCAACCTACAGCGACGGGGTCTGGTCATTCGGCAATGCGAAGGGTATTCAACGCGAGAACATCACCGCCACCCCCGAGCCAGTGACTCTTTTGCTTTTCGGCACCGGCTTGGCCGGCATCGGCGGCTTCATGCGTCGTCGTTTCAGCTTATAGCGCCTTCGCCAATTGCGCGACCGGCAGAAGGGGCGATTGCGCAATCTGTCTCGAGCCGCCGCAGTAGGCAAGTGCGGCCGCGTAGGCCGGTGAGACATCCAGGTTGTGGAGCGACCACGCAGAAGCGGCGGAAGGATCGTCCCCAATACGAACGAAGCGGACTGGGTCACCCTCCCTGAATGACACCTGAACCTCACTCAATGCCGTGGAAAGACCGTTGCCGGTTGCCTTGATGTAGGATTCCTTGCGCGTCCAACACAGGAAGAAAGCCCTCAGCCGATGTTCCTCCGGCAAGCCAGCCAATTCTTGCCCCTCCTCGCGACAGAAGTTAGCCCTGGCGATCTGCATCATATCTTGCACTGGGCGGACACACTCGATGTCCACGCCAAGCGGACACTCCTGGGCGAATGCGAGCAGGACCGCTCCTTCCGTGTGCGAAACATTAAACTCGATCCTCGAATCAGGGAGGGACGGCTTGCCCTTGGGGCCGTATACAAAATCGATGCCGGCAGGAGAGACACCGAGATAGCGAGCCAGTAATACGCGGAGCCCACCCCGGGCCGCGACGAAAGCATTCCGGTCGCGCTCGAATTTGAAGCGCGCAGCACGCTCCCGCTCCTTGGTGGATAGAACCGTCTCCAACCGGCGGATCACACTCTCCGGCGCGGCTGCCTCAACACACCAGACCTCAATATGAGCATGGCCCAGTTGAAACGACGGATGATCTTGTTCCCGCAAAAGAGACATCCCGATTGCGCCACCGTCCTTGAAAGAGTAAGCCACTGTGGACAGGTACCCGTTCCATGAGTGTTGAGCGCCACCAGCCTAGTACTGCATGAGTGTACCTTCTTTGCGGCCCTTTCGAATTGTGGCGTCAAACAGCATGAGGCTGAGCGGCAAGAGGAGTGCAGCGATCACGGTCAACGTGATCAGCGGTCCCGCTACCATGGCCATCGAGTAACCTTTCAGCATGGTCAAGCGCAGAGCGTCCAGAGAGTACCTTATTGGAATCAGCATCGAGAGCGTCCGCAGTGGAGCAGGCATCACGTCAATGGGGAAATAAGCTCCACCGATGATGCTACCGAAACCGCCGAGAATCCAGGTAATCGGATCGCCTTTCTTCAGGAATACAATGGCCGCCGCCGAAAGAACACCAAAGGCCACGAAGATCGTAATCGACAAAAATACTACGAGGAGCGTGGCTGCAACGTTCATCTGGCTCAAATCCACCCCGAAAACAAACGCACCTGCCAACAGGATCAGGCACAACTGCACGGCTCCCGAGATAAGGCCGTAGAGCGACGAAAAGAGCACGACCGTCACGCAGTTGGTCTGACTGCTGAGCATCGCTTCCAGGCAGCCTGTGACTTGGGCAAGCCGGATCGACTCGGAGAACATTCGCAGGGTCAGGTCGAAGTAACGCGCGAATGCAAGTCCGATCATTGCGAAGGGAAAGTAACCACTTCCATAGCGGTCCAACATTCCGGAACTGTGCGAATTGATGAGTCCGCCGAGAAAGTAGAAAAAAACGAGCAGCATCATGGACTCAGTCAGGCGCATCAGGAAGCTGGCTTTGTAGCCCGATTCGATGCGAAAATCTCTTTTGAGAAACGCCCACGCTTTGCGTAGCAATCCGGTCATGAACTCTCCGTCGCCAAGGCTTGCCGGTAGTACTGCATGAGTGTGACTTCATCTCTGGCCAGATCTGCCAGATGACCGAAAGCCTTCAGGCACCCCTTATCAATGACGAGTACCTTGTTACAGAGTTTGACGGCTTCCTCCAAACGATGCGTGGCGATGAGGAGCGTCTTGCGAGAATCCTCGTGAATCCGGCGCATAATCAGTTCGAGGAACTCTTCGCACGCCACAGGATCGAGCGCCCGCGTCGGCTCGTCGAGAATCAGCACCTCGGGTTGCGCGATGAGACCCCGCGCCAGAGCCAACCGCTGCTTCATACCCGAACTGTATGCTGCAATTGGTTTGTCCCCCACATCATCGAGCCCCACAAGCCTCATTAACTCGTTTATGCGGTTGTTAAGATCAGCGCCTCTCAGGTCATCCAACGCTCCGAAAAACTCGAGGTTCTGTACACCGTTCAATCGCCAGAAAAAACTCCGCTCTTCGTTCAGGACAAAGCCAACCGATCTGCGAGCCGCCGAATTGTGATCGAGCGTATCAAGGCCGTTGACGATGATGTTCCCTTTGGTTGGAAGGAGCAATCCGCCAATCAGTTTCAGAAGCGTGGTTTTGCCCGCTCCGTTTGGTCCCAGAACTGCAATGCGATCGCCCTCTTCGATGCGGATTGTAACCCCGGCCAGCGCTGTACATGTGCGTCGTGGCCGGAAAGGATGCAAAAATAACTCGCGGTACCGCTTGGCAATCGGGAAGCGCATGGTGACATCGCAAACCGATATGATTGGCAGCTCTCGGCCAAAACGTTCAGTGGAGGATGGAATAATCAAAGTCTCCGACGCTGTCACGAGAGGACCTCATTGGTCTTAAGCTGTGGCTGGCCAGATTCCGGAAGTGCTTCGTCTAAGCACCTGAGTAAGATCTCCGCAAACTCTCTGCCATAGACCCGAAGAACTGTATCGTGGTTCCCTGGCGCTCTGTGGACAACTAATCCCCCGCGCGCGACACCTCTCCATCCCATGTACCGGTCGAAACGATACTGCCGCTCGTTTACGATGAGTGTAATACGCCCTGGATACTCACTAACGGAATGCTTGTATGCCAAGCGCCGATAGCGGACCTTCTTGTCATAGAAACTATTATCCGCGGAAGCGACCGCTTGTTCAGGTTGCATCACTCCCAGTTTCCGATGAATGAGATCTCGTATCATCGTTGTCCTTGCCGCACCTTTCGAGCGTATGATCCCGGAGATTACGCTCACCATATGAATCACCCTGTGAGACATCAGACGCAGATCGGCCAATATGGCGCGGTGCAAGCTCGGACGTTCACAGTCGAGAAGAGTCAGGAAGTTCACTTCCTCACCTTCCTCCATCAGTTGACGCGCCATCTCAAGAGCTACGACGCCACCCACACAAAAGCCTCCCAACAGATAGGGTCCATGGGGCTGGATTGTGCGTAATTCGGAAAGGAAATCCCGAGCAGCGTCCGCCACGCTCGCGTAAGCTTCCGCGTCCCCTTCGATCCAGCGCGGCCGGAATCCGTAAACCGGCTGATCTGCCCCCAAATACGGAACGAATCGCGATAGCATCAGCAACGCATCGTCGTGGCCTTGATACCCCGCCACGAAAAAGAAAGGAGTGCGCGTCCCTCCCGGGTGCATGGCCACCAAATATTTCCAATGCGGAATTGCGCTCACGTATCGATAGCTCCGACTAGCGGTGTCATACTGCAGGTGTTCTGCCAGAGCTGCGATGGTCGGATCGAGAAAGAGCGCCTGCAGGGGAATATCGATTTCGAAAGCTGATCCCAATCGCGCGATCAGCCTCGTCGCGGTCAGGGAATGTCCACCCAACTCAAAGAAATTGTCGAACACCCCCACCGGTTCGACTCCCAACACGTGACTCCAGATCTCAGCCATTGTTGCCTCGACTTTGTTGCGAGGTGGCACAGAGGTTCTGGAGAAGGGCAAGCGATACCGTCCGGATGCAAGAGCGCGGCGGTCGATTTTGCCATTCGGAGTGAGGGGCATGGAGAGAATCGCATAAAACTCAGAAGGAACCTGGTAGTCGGGCAACAGTTTCGTGAGGTGCTCACGAAGGTGCTCCGGGGTGGGCTGATCTTCGCAATGCGCTACGTAATAGGCCGCCAGCCTCTTCTCATTCGAACTCTCCTCTGCAACTACGGCACAATCGCTAACTCCCGAATACGTCTCTAACGCAGCCTCGATTTCGCTGGGCTCAATACGATACCCGCGAAGCTTGATCTGATCGTCCGCGCGTCCTAGAAAGTCCACCATCCCATCAGGACGGTATCGCCCCAGATCGCCCGTCCGGTACAGGCGATCGCCGAGTTCTCCTGTGAAGGGATTCGTGAGAAAGCGCTCGCGCGTGGAGTTTTCGTCATTGACGTAGCCCTGCGACAGGTAGTGCGTTCGAATATGGATTTCACCGAGTTCACCGACTCCTGCCAGCATATCAGCGCGATTCAAAACCAGAATTTGGACATCGGCGATGGGATTCCCAATTGGGGTTTGTGTTGAGAAATCGGTGGAGCCCGACGAAGTGGATTCCGCACAATTTTTACTGGCATCGCACCAAGCCATTGCCTGGGGTGTTTCGGTGGCACCGTAAAAACTGATGCAGCGTGCTTGCGATGCAAACCTGGAGACAAGTTCCACGTCGTGAGAAGTGAGGACATCTCCACCGAAGAACGCATAGCGAAGCGTAGCTAACGGCTGCGATACCTCCTTCCGTTTCCCATGAGGCTGAGCAAGCAGGGCTCCCATGGCAGGGGTGAGATGTGCGACCGTAATTTGCTGCTGCTCCATCCATTCAGCCAAGCAACCCGGCGCAAGTATGTGCCCAGGATCCGGAATGACCAGAGTGGCCCCAATCCAAAGAGGCGTAAAGATGTCTCGCAGCAATGGATCGTGCGACAGTCCTGAGAGCATACTAAAGCGGTCCGAGTTATTCAGGCCGAACTGGCGAACGTGCCAGTCGAAGAAATGGGAAAGCGGCTTATGGGTTCCCAAAACACACTTCGGTTCTCCCGTCGTTCCCGAAGTAAATGTCACATAGGCTGGTCGATCCGTTTGGTCCTGTTGCAGAGAATCACACTTGGGATCAGGCCTGCCCAACAAGCCGCGTGAAAAGCCTGCCCGCGGCGTTTCCGGAAGAGTGAGGCGACACTCCCCCGCAGTTTCCGCAATGGCGGCTTCAAGATTCGCGGGGAGGGCGCCAGCTTCTGCGATCTGCAGCCAAGCTCTCGGGCGGGCAATGAGCGCACATCTCGCCAGCCGAAGATCCGGATAAGCCGGATCGAAAATGCAGAAGGCGGCACCGGATCGCAGGATTCCCAGCAAAGCCAGCACGAGTGGGGCGCCGCGCCGTCCATAGACGGCAACTGTATCACCCTGGCCGACTCCACGCATGCGGAGCCAGTCCCTCACTCCGGCACTGAGATCCGCAAGCTCTCCGTAACTCCATTCCGTAATCTTGTCCACGAGCGCGATTCGAGCGGGAGTTTCTGCCGCGTGTTGTAGAAATCGCGAGTGCACAAGTCCAAGCCATTGGTCCGCTAAGGGCGCGGCGGGATCGGGCAGCAGCGAAGCGCTCCCGCTGTGCGGTAGCGTAACGAGCGAGTATTCCTCAATGGGCCGGAGTGGATCCTCGCAGAGTTGCTCGAGTAATGTTTCGTACTCGCCGAGAAGCGCAACGATCCGGCTGCTGGTGAAAAGCTGCGTGTCATACACCAACATTAATGAGATTGAATCGTCCCGCTCATACACATAGAGGGAAACGTCGAACTTCGACTCGACTTCGAATTCTCCGAACGGTTCTACCCGCAAACCGGGAATTTCAACGGGAGTTAGCTGCATGTTCAGAGTATTGAAAAAGACCTGAAAGAGCGGGGTTCGATCTAGATCACGCTGAGGGTCAATCGCTTCGACCAACTCCTCAAAGGGCATGTCCTGATGTTCGAGCGCATCAAGCATGGTGTCGCGAACTTGGTGAAGCACATCGAGGAACGAGAGCTTCCCGGAAAAATGCGTTCGCACAACCATCGTGTTGACGAAGATCCCGACCATCTTCTCGAACTCCGAGCGGCTCCGTCCAGCGACGGGCATGCCCACCAGAATGTCCTCCTGCCCAGCCCAACGGTGGAGAAGCACGTTAAAAGCCGCCAGAAGCGTCATGGAAAGAGACGCTCTCTCGCGCTGACTCAGGGATTTCAGTGCCGCGCCCACCGCGGGGCTGAGTGCGAGTGCCTTCTTGCCGCCCCGTAGGTTTGCGGAGTGTTGCCTTGGCCGGTCTGGAAGCAAATCAAGGTTTGGTGGATTCTCGCCGAGTTGCTGTTTCCAGTAGGCGAGATGCGACTCTCGCGCAGGCCCCTCAAGCGATTTCTTCTGCCATGCAGCGAAGTCCACATACTGAAATGGCAACTCTGGAAGCGGTGACGGCTCCCCGGCACGGATCGCGCAATACAATGTCGCCAGATCCTGCCAAAACACCTCAATGGACGATCCATCGAAGACGATGTGATGCATGCTGAACATCAGCACATGGTCCTGCTGACCAAGGCGTAGCAACTGTGCACGCCAGAGCGGCCCTTTCGCAAGATCGAAAGGTTTCCTCATCTCGGCTGCCACGAGTTGACAAGCCCGGCTCTCCCTGTTCCCGATCGGGATTCCGGAGAGATCCGTAACCGGTATGGCGCACGCGGACGGCGGCAAGATAACCTGGCTTGGGCTTCCGTCAATGGCCGGGAAGATCGTGCGCAAGATTTCGTGGCGGCGAGTGATTTCAGCCAAGCTCTTTTCGAGGACGGCTAAGTCAACTGCGCCTCGCAGACGCGCGCACATTGGCAATATGTAAGCCGTGCTGCCGGGAGTGAGCTGATCGAGGAACCAGAGGCGCGACTGGGCGAAGGAAAGCGGCAGAGAGCCATGGCGGGAAACCCGCTCAATGTTGGGTGCCTCTGCACGCACCGCACTGACGGTGCCACTCAGGAAAGCGACGATTTCCTCTTTGTGGCTCGCTAATTGTTCGCGCAGTTCAGGCGTAAGAATATTCTTCGGAGCATTCACGCGCAGGTTTGAATTCTCAAATCGTAAAGAGACATCCAACTCACGCAAGCGTGCCAGGAATTCGGCCGTATTGTCGCGGACGCTCATAGCTCGATTTCCTCGCGCTCTTCCGATGCGTCGCGTACGCAGTCGACGGGGCGCGACGCCCAAAGCATCGTTTCAATGCGGCTCGCAAAGGCTGCAGCCGTTGGAGCCTCAAAAATCGTACGGAGAGGCAGGGTGATACTGTAACGCTCCCGCACGCGCGACATAACACTCGCTGCCAGTAGTGAGTGTCCACCTAGTTCGAAAAAATTGTCATTGGTGCCGACCCGCGGAATTCGAAGAATTTCTTCCCAAATCGCGACGATCACGGATTCAGTGTCAGTCCGCGGAGGTTGGTACTGAATCTCCGACGCGGTCGCTGGAGAAACACTCTCTGGTAAAGGCAGAGCTTTCCTATCGACCTTTCCGTTTGGCATCAGCGGGAATTCGTCGAGTTGCACAAAATCCGAGGGCACCATGTACTCGGGAAGCCTCTCCGACAGCAGCGCTCTCAGATTTGCAATCTGCAGACGTTCGCCATCCCGCACCGAGATATATGCAACCAGACGCTGGTTTCCCGAAACATCTTCGCGAGCGATGACCGCTGATTGTTTGATCTTGGGGTTCTCCGCAATGACCGCTTCAATTTCTCCGGGTTCAATCCGAAAACCGCGTATCTTCACCTGTTGGTCCGTACGCCCAAGGTATTCAAGAACACCATCTGGCAACCAACGTACTAGATCGCCGGTGCGGTAGAGTCGCCCCGCCGCGCGAAATGGGTCGAGAATGAATCGCTCATTCGTGAGTTCCGGGCGCCGCCAATAGCCACTGCCCACTTGCACTCCGCCAATGAACAGTTCTCCAGGCACACCGACAGGCATGGGTTGCATATTGCCGTCCAGAACATACGCCTGGGTGTTCGCCACGGGGCGCCCGATCGGAACAATCTTGCGCTCGCTCGCGCGCTGGCAAGCCCAATACGTCACATCGACGGCAGCCTCAGTCGGGCCATAGAGGTTGTGCAACTCCGCTGGCAGAAGTTCAAAGAAGCGCTCCTGCAACTCGTACGGAAGAGCCTCACCGCTACAGATGACAAGCCTCAGGGAATTACACTCGCCCAGACCTTCTGCTTCAAGAAAGACCCGGAGCATCGATGGCACGAAGTGCAATGTCGTTACGCGCGTTTCCTGAATCAGGCGGACGAGATAAGCCGGATCCTTGTGTCCTTCCGGACGCGCCAGTACCAGACGCGCTCCCGTCATCAGAGGCCAGAAGAATTCCCACACGGAAACGTCAAAGCTAAACGGTGTTTTTTGCAGGACACAATCCGCATTGGTCAGCCTGTACTGATCTTGCATCCATAGCAGGCGATTACATACTCCGCGATGCGTGTTCATCGCGCCTTTTGGCTGCCCCGTGGAGCCGGAAGTGTAAATCGAATACACGAGATCCCCGGGTTGAACGAAATCTTTGTGGTCTTCCCCGGGTTGGATAACGATTTGATTCCAGCTCTTATCGAGCGTAAGCAAGTGTCTTGCCGGGTTGGACAACCGGTCAGCGAATTTCGCCTGCGTCAGGATTACCGAAGCGTCTGCATCCTTGATCATGTACTCCTGCCGGTCGGCAGGATACCCGGGATCTATCGGAACATAAGCACCGCCGGATTTGAGGATACCGAGCAGGGCTATGACCATCTCAAAAGAGCGCTCGATGCAAACTGCTACCAGGGTGTTCGGTCCTACTCCCAATTGGCGAAGGTAGTTCGCCAACTGGTTGGCGCGATAGTTAAGCTCGCGATAGCTCATGCTGCGCTCTTCGAAGACGAGGGCAGTGGCTTCAGGCGCACGACGCACTTGCTCTTCGATCAGCCGATGAATTGTGGTGTCAGGGTACGCGCGCGCGGTGGCGTTCCAGTCCACCAGAATCCCTGTCTGCTCTTCTGGCGTCAGCAGCGGCAGTTCCGCAATTCTACGGTCCGGATTCGCCATCGCAGCGGAAAGCAATGTGAGAAAGTGCTTTGCAATTCGGGCCGCTGTTTCACCGTCGAACAGGTCAAGGTTGTAACTCAACGAAGCGGGGAGTGCGCTGCCGGTGTCCAGCAGGGTCAAGTCGAGATCGAACTGAGCTTCGTGTTGTTCGAGTGGAAAGGCTTCAAACTCCAGCGTGCCCAACCGCAAGTCACTTCCGCCCGATTGCAGCATGTCGCCCGCCACCCCGATCTGAGTTGACTTGATCAGGTTCAGCATTACCTGGAATAGCGGTGTCCGGCTCGTATCCCGTTCGGGACGAAGCCGCCTTACGAGTTCTATGAACGGAAAATCGCCATGCTCCTGGGCCCCAATGATGGTTTCCCGCATCGCAGCAAGATGTTGCCGAAATGTCGTGTCCGCTTCTATCGGGGCACTGAGGATGATTGGGTTGACAAAATACCCAACCGCACACTCGAACTCCGGCAGGCTGCGTCCGGCAAGCGGAGTTCCTATCGGTATTTCGGGGGCTCCCGTGTAACGATGCATGAGCGCGTGAAAGGCGGCTGCCAGTAACGCGAATGGCGTCGCGTTTTCTGCCTGGGCCAATCGGCGAAGCTGCGATCCGACACTGGCGGGTATTTCAAAATGGTGAGCTGCCCCTCGAAAGGTCGGGGCGATAGGCCTTGGATGGTCCGTCGGCAGGCATACCGGTGTCAGCACCTTCTGCAGTCTGGAGCGCCAGTAGTTCCAGGCAACTTCCCCCTGAGGAGATTGGATCATTCTCCGCTGCCACGTCACGAACTCGGCATAAGATGCAGACTTCGTGGTCAACTCGCTCGGATCTGAACCGTCATACAAGGCAGCAAGATCGGAGAGAAGAACGCCAAGGGACCAAGCATCGAAAACAATATGATGCGCAGAGAAGAGCAGTACACTGCCCTCTTCCTGCGATGTAAATAGTGTGGTGCGAACGACAGGTCCAAGGCTTAAGTCAAACGGCTTCCTGTAACAGGCGTTCACTTGCCGGTTGAGTTCCTCGTCGCCCCACCCGGATGCGTCGACAAGTTCAAGGCACCGCTCGGGCAAGGGGCCAACCCGTTGCCGTAATCCTTTTGCATCCGAGAAGAACGCGCATCGGAGAATGGGATATCGCTGGAGCAACACTCGGATCGAACGTTCGAGACGCTCGCGGTCTACCTGCCTCTTGAAACGAACACAAAACGGAATGTTGTAAGTGGCACTCTCGGGGGCGAGTTCATGCAAAAACCAAAGATCCTCCTGCCCCAGCGAGAGCGGAAACGACTCCTCGGCGATTGCCCTCTCACGCAGCAAACGTATAAGTAGCTCGCGCTTGGCGTCGCGATCCAGGCGTTCGAGATCAAATCGAGGAGTGCTCATCGGATCGCGCCTTTCCCCGTGGGCCCGTCATGGTCGTCATAGGCGGGAAGTCGTCCCGCAAACCTCAATTGCATTGCAGGCAAGGCTCGAGTGTGGGTGCGGGACATTTTGACAACGCACGTTTCAAATCGAGTGCCCTTGTGAAAAACTCTGCCCACAGCTAAGCCCTCTTGTCCGTAGGTTATTGAAAAATAACCATCAGCAGTGAGTAAAGTTCTACCACCGCGACCAAAAGGCATGACACTCAGTGTCGGATGGTGGAATGTACTCTCGCTTTCCTCTAGCTCCTTCGCCCCAACCATCACCCTAATCGGCGATGGTAATTCTATCTTTTGTCTATTTATAACTCTCTTGATTGCAATACTTACGTTGGATTTCTTGAAGTATTCCTACCATAACCATCCCTTTCGCGCCCGAGGAGCCGCCGTTCCGCTAGCGCATGCGCAAAGCACTCCGAGCCACTGAGTCCTTCCGGATGCACTGGATGGTACTTGCACGTCAATCCCCAAGCTACGAACATGCATGCAAATATCGTTCCAGTTGCGCCTGGCCTCCAAAACACCGCGTCAGAAAGGAAGATCCCGCACAGCAGGTTTGACGCCTAGATGATCGATGACCCCATCAACTAACTGAAAACAATGGGCTTTTATGCCTGATGCGTGTCAAGGCTTCGCAGCGTCAGAGTTCGTCAGCCCTATGGCGATGAAACTGCACTCCACTTCTCAGCTCGCACTTGGAGAGAAGCGCTCATTTTGAGGCTGCTTCACGTCCATCAGAGCCTACTCGAATGGGAACTCACGAGCTTCATAGGTCTGACAGCGCCGACACTCCTCGCTCTCCGATTGCCATCGTGGGCATTGGGTGCCGTTTCCCTGGGCACATTGACGGACCCAAAACCTTCTGGCAGTTGTTGAGGGATGGCCGAGACGCTATCGAAGAGATTCCTCCGAATCGGATCGACGTTGCGTCGTACTACGATCCGCGGCCAGTCTCGCCAGGCAAAATGTCGACTCGATGGGGCGGTTTCCTCGAACAGATCGACATGTTCGACGCCGCGTTCTTCGGTATCTCTCCCTACGAGGCGGAGAGAATGGATCCGCAACAGCGCCTCCTTTTAGAGGTTGCATGGGAAGCGCTTGAAGACGCGGGACAAAGGGGCGACCGCTTGACCGGTAGCGATGCCGGCGTGTTTATCGGCCTCTGGTTGAATGACTACGAAGCGCGTCTTTTTGCAGATCCGCGTGCCGTCGATTTCCATATGACAACGGGTACAGGCCGCTATTCAGCCTCTGGCCGCCTCTCGTATTGCCTGGGAGTTCAGGGCCCGAGTTTGACGGTCGACACCGCCTGCTCTTCGTCGCTGGTGGCGGTTCATCTGGCGTGCAGAAGTCTCTGGAGCGGGGAGTGCTCGATGGCGCTCGCCGGCGGCGCCAACATCATTCTGCAACCACACATTTCGATCGCATACTCGCAATCGAGAATGATTGCTCCCGACGGCCGCTGCAAGTTTGGGGACGCGGCGGCAGATGGTTATGTTCGCAGTGAAGGCGCCGCGATCGTGGTCTTGAAACCGCTCGACGCCGCTTTGACGGATGGCGATCCGATTTACGCCCTCATCCAAGGGAGCGCCGTAAACAACGATGGCAGCAGTAGCGGCTACCTAACCACACCAGGGCGTCGCGGCCACGAGGAGTTACTGCGCAAAGCATATCGCGACGCAAGAGTTTCGCCCGGGCGCGTGCAATACGTCGAAGCGCATGGGACTGGCACCATCGCAGGCGACCCGGTTGAAATTGGCGCATTGGGGACCGTGCTCAGCGAAGGACGCGTCCCTGGCAAAGTCTGCTATCTGGGATCGGTGAAGACTAACTTTGGCCATACCGAAGGAGCTGCCGGCATCGCGGGACTGATCAAAACGGCGCTCATGCTCCGACATCGCACGATTCCCGCTAGCCTGCACTTGAAAGAACCCAATCCGGCGATCCCATGGGGCGAGTACCCATTTCAAATTCCGCGCAAGTTAACAACGTGGCCGAGCGGACCCGAATGCGCAATTGCCGGAGTGAGTGCCTTTGGAATCGCTGGCACGAACGCTCACGTAGTTCTGAGCGAAGCACCTCGGGATCAAGATGGCGACCAGACCGGGACAGTCACCAATTCTGCCATCCTGCTTCCCATTTCTGCCCGCTCTCCGGAAGCTCTGGCTTCACTGGCCAGCGCCTATCGTTCCATGTTGAAAGGCGGAGAAACTCCTCTGCTGAGCGACATTGCGTTCACCGCGGCTTTGCGCCGCAGTCATCACGAATATCGCCTTGCCGCCGTATCGGATGCCCGTAGCGGCATGGACGATCTGCTTGCGGCGTTTCTGCGCGGAGAGCGCGTCTCGGGTATTTGGACGGAACAGGTCAAGACGGGGGCCGCTGTAAAAGTTGTCTTCGTATGTCCGGGACAGGGCTCCCAGTGGGTCGGAATGGGAAGGCAGTTAATGAGTCAGGAGCCCGCTTTCCGCCAAGCTTTATGCGAATGCGAGCTTGCGACGCGACCCTTTGTAGATTGGTCGCTTGACGAACAACTGAAGCTCGACCCAAGAGATCCCGAATACCGGCTCGACGCAATCGATGTAATTCAGCCCATCCTGGTATCCATCGAGATTGCTCTCGCGGCACTATGGCGTTCCTGGGGCGTGAAGCCGGACGCAATCGTTGGGCACAGCATGGGAGAGGTCGCTGCAGCATGCATCGCGGGTGCGCTGAAACTTGAGGACGCCATGCGCATCATCTGCAGCCGCAGCCGTCTGCTTCGTACTGTGAGTGGAAAAGGGGTCATGGCCTTGGTAGCGCTCTCGATGAAGGAAGCCGGGCGGGCTGTTGCAAGGTACAAAGATCGCGTCTCCACGGCCGTGAGCAATAGTCCCCGCTCGACGGTTATCTCCGGGGACCCCGCAGCCATCGGAAGCATCCTCGAAGATTTGCAGGCTCGCAATGTCTTTTGCCGCCTCGTCAATGTGGACGTGGCCTCGCACAGCCCACAGATGGACGGCCTAGCGGATGAGTTATTCCAGTCGCTGGGTGCAATCGAAGCGCGACAGGAAGAAACGCCCATCTATTCCACCGTAACCGGCGAACAGATCAACGGAACAAAGCTGGATGCCAGTTATTGGAAGCGCAACTTGCGGTCTCCCGTGCTCTTCTCAAAAGCGGTCGAACAGCTTGCGAAGAATGGACATACGGTATTCATCGAACTGTCGCCCCATCCCATTCTGTTGCCGTCCATTGATGAAACGCTTCGCGGCCATGAGTGCTACCCCATTCCGTCATGTGAGAGAGACAAAGATGAGCGGACGACCATGCTGTCTTCCCTGGGCCGACTGTACACAATCGGATTCCCCGTGGAATGGTCCCGCTTGTTTCCCGTCGGCGGGAAAGTTGTTGCACTACCCTCGTATCCTTGGCAATCGCGGCGATTCTGGATGGAGACGCCATCTCTAGCCGCAGTCTGCCCTGCCTCGTCGGCGGCGGCCCTCCTGCAATGCGCTGAGGAGCATCCACTGTTGGGCGTCCGCCTGCCCAGTGTTGCGGCCCTGCCAACCAGTTTTCTTTGGCAGACAACACTCGGCAGACAGTTCCGCGAACACCTGTTACAGCATCATGTCGGGGACTCGGCTCCGTTTCCGCAATCGGTCTATGTCGAGATGGCTTCGGCGGCCGCGAAGGCAGTCTTCGGCGAGAAACTGTTCACCCTCTCCGATTTGACGACTCATGAGCCCTTATGTCTCTCTGAGGACAGCGAAACGAAAATTCAGTTCATACTGACGCAGAAGAGTGCGAGGCAGGCATTCTTTCAGGTTTCCTCTTACGCTCCCGGTCGGTCTAGCGAATGGAAATTGCGTGCCTCCGGCAACACCGAAGCAATGGACGCAGAGGCGGACTGGCTCTACGAGTTCGAGTGGAAGCGGAAACCGCTTGTCCAGGACACTCAGAGGGCCTCTACCGGCAGAGACGGACGCTGGCTGATACTAGCCGATCAAGGCGGGATTGCCCCGGCTCTCGCAGACGCACTGCAAGCCGCTGGCGAAGACTCTGCTCTTGCGTTCATTGGGGACTCGTTTCAGATTCGGTCACCGAAACACTTTTTCGTATCTCCCAAAAACCCAGGCGACATTGAGCAATTACTTCAGGAGGCGTTCAAGCCAGAATGTGAGCTCCGTGGAATTGTTTATCTGTGGGGGTTGGATTCGCCCGATTCCCTGGAAGGGTCGTACGCGTTCAGTTGTGATGGCTTGTTGCATTTGGTCCAGTCGCTCGTTCAGATGAAGCGGGAGAAGCTACCCCGAATCTGGCTCGTCACGCAAGGCGCGCAGGCAGCCGTTGCTGATGACGCGCATTCCCTCTCGTTGCAGCAAACGCCACTGTGGGGATTAGGGCGCGTGATCGCTCTGGAACAACCAGATCTTTTCGGCGGACTAGTGGACCTGCCGGCCGCTGAAGAGAAGAAGGCGTTTCCCGCGGAAATGGCACGAAGACTTTGTCTGGAGTTTCTTGATTCGGACGGAGAGGACCAAGTCGCGTTGCGAGAGCAGTGCCGCTATGTCTTGCGGATGATGAGGTCGCGCTCTGGTGCCGTCAGGAAGCAGAAGCAACTCGTCACTGGTGATGCAACGTACCTAATCACCGGCGGACTCGGAGGTCTGGGAGTTCATCTTGCTCAGTGGTTGGCGAAACAAGGGGCGCGGCACCTGGTCCTGACCAGCCGAACCGGGCTACCGGAACGATCCACATGGAAGAACGTCACTATTGATACAGAGCTGGGAAGACGTATTGCCGCCGTTCAAGCGTTAGAGACGGCTGGAGCAGAGGTCCGGATCGTGAAGGCGGATGTGGCTGACGAATCGGAGATGTCAGAACTCTGGGAGGAACTCAGCCAAGGTCACGATCCGCTCCGCGGAATTATTCACGCGGCAGGGGTTGCGAACCCACGGAGCCTGCTCGATACGACGCCGGAACAAGCCCGCGAAATTCTGCGCCCGAAGGTCGATGGAGCCTGGATACTCCATCAACTCACGCAATCTCGACACGACTCAAAGCCACTGGACTTTTTTGTCATGTTCTCCTCGGCGGCTTCGCAGTTGGGTGCACAGGATCTGGGAGTCTACGCGTCGGCGAACCACTTTATGGACGCTCTGTCTCACTATCGCGCGGCTCGCGGACTCGCGGCGCTGTGCGTTAACTGGGGTTGGTGGGACAGTCCAGGATTGGTATCAGAGCGGTTAGCGGCTCTCTTCTGTCGCACCGGAATGAAGGCGCTACCCCCGGAACAGGCGCTCGCCGCACTTACCCACTTGTTGGAATCCGGAGTTACTCAAGCAACCGTCGCTCATGTGGACTGGAACGTTTTCCGCCCACTTTTCGACGCCAGGAAGGTCCGGCCTTTGCTCGAGTTCATTACGTCCCGACCACCAATCGAAGGCGAGACGAAGACACCGTCACAGGGGAGCACTCCCAGCCTACTCAAACAGATTGAGGCTGCTGCCACGATCGAAATGCGACCAATCTTGCGGGAATTCATTCGTGCCCAGGTAGCAGAGATTCTTGGCTTCAAACAACCGGATGGGGTGATGCTCGACGAGGGATTCTTCAAGATGGGAATGGATTCCGTGATGACAGTGCAACTGCGCAATCGGTTGGAGACAAGTTTGGGTCATTCGCTGCCTCCAACCCTGGCCTTCGAATACCCAACAGTAAACGCGTTAACTGATTTTGTCGCAGACAAAGTAATCAAGTTAGAAGACGGCGTTGCTACGCCGGAGCTGAATTCGCTGCGCGAAGATGCCAAACCGGTCTCAGAAATTGAGCAGGAAGAACTCTCGGAAGAAGAACTTGTGAACCTTTTGGCCGAGAAATTAGAGGAGATGCGATGACCTCAACTGCCAACGCGTTGCTGTTGATTGCTCGCGACTGGGGGAGCCGCTTATGAGCCACTCGTCAGAACCGAAAGATCGTCGAGCCGTGCTGGAGCAAGCGCTCCGCGCTATGCAAGAACTGCAAGGCAAGGTCAATGTCCTTGAGCGCGAAAGACGGGAACCGATCGCCATCATCGGCATGGGTTGCCGGTTTCCCGGCCATGTCACGAGCCCAGAAACTTACTGGGAGCTCTTGCGCGACGGGGTGGACGCCATCAGCGAGGTTCCTGCGTCCCGCTGGGATATGGATGCTTATTACGATCCCGATCCCGATGCTCCGGGAAAGATGTACACGAGGATGGGCGGTTTCCTCGACGAGGTAGATAAGTTTGATCCGCACTTCTTCGGGATTTCACCCCGCGAGACTTTAAAGACAGACCCGCAGCAGCGGTTGGTGCTGGAAGTTGGTTGGGAAGCTCTCGAGGATGCGGCGATTGCCGTGCACAAACTGCGCGGAAGTCAGACCGGCGTTTTTCTCGGAATCACCAACAACGACTACTCCCGGATCGTAGAGCGAGCGGGCCTTGAGCAGATTGACGCTTACCACCTCACCGGGAATTGCCTCAATTTTGCAGCTGGTCGCATTGCCTATGTTTTTGGTTTCCAGGGCCCGACCCTCGCTGTGGATACGGCTTGCTCCAGTTCTGGAGTTGCCATCCATCTTGCCTGCCAAAGCCTGCGAAACCGGGAATGCAATCTCGCGCTGGCGGGCGGGGTCAACCTGATTCTCTCCCCTGAGATCAGCATCACTTCGACGAAAGCAAGAACGCTCTCACCAGACGGCATCTGCAAGACCTTCGACTCCGGAGCAAGCGGTTACGTTCGCGGTGAAGGTTGCGGGATCATTGTATTGAAGCGTTTGTCCGAAGCACTCGCTGACAGGGATCGTATCCAGGCAGTGATCCGTGGATCGGCGGTAAACCAGGATGGTGCCAGCAGTGGACTCACCGTTCCCAACAAGTTAGCCCAGGCTGAGGTTATTCGTCAGGCCCTGGAAAGAGCTGGGATCAATCCGTCCGAGGTGGACTTTGTAGAGGCGCACGGGACAGGAACTCCCCTGGGCGATCCCATCGAGGTGAGAGCGCTAGCATCGGTTTACAGTAAGGGACGATCGCAGAACCATCCACTGGTGATTGGTGCCGCAAAGACAAACGTGGGCCATTTGGAATCGGCTGCTGCTGTAGCCGGACTGATGAAGGTTGTTCTCTCCCTGCAAAACCGCACCATTCCGCCCCATCTGCATTTCAAGAAGCTCAATCCCGCGATCAACCTCGACGAGATTCCCGCGCTAATCCCTATTCGACCGAGGCCTTGGCCCATCTTCGATAAGCATCGCCTTGCGGGCGTAAGCGCATTTGGCGGGAGTGGCACCATCGCGCACATGATTGTAGAGGAGGCTCCGGAACTCCCTCCATGTCCAGAAGACAAGTTCCGCAGCACGCACTTATTCTGTCTTTCTGCAACGAACCGAGACGCGCTTCGCGACTTGGCTGGACGGTACATAACGTACGCCGCAAAGAACCCCTCTGCCTCACTAGCCAACGTATGTTACACAGCCGACACAGGACGTTCACACTTCAAGAATCGCATGTCGGTAGTCGCTTCGACGATGGAGGAATTACGGGAGCGAATCGATGGCCAGCTTGCGATTGACCTTTCGTGTGCGCCTTCCGAAATTGTTCCATCCGCCCAAAAACCAAAGGTCGCATTCCTGTTCACAGGACAGGGAGGACAATACGTAAACATGGGACGCCGGTTATACCGCGGCGAACCGGTTTTTCGGAGTGTCATCGACCGATGCGATGAGTTGCTGCGACCGCACATGCCGCGGAGCCTGCATTCCGTTCTGTACCCAGCATTGGCAGATACGCCGCTGGATGAGACCCGGTACACACATGTAGCCATGTTCGCAATCCAGTATGGATTGGCGTCCCTTTGGCGATCCTGGGGAGTGGAACCGTCGATCCTCATGGGCCACAGCGTCGGCGAAATCGTGGCTGCTACGGTGGCGGGCCAACTGAGCTTGGAGCATGGACTGGAACTGATGCGTGAGCGAGGCCGGCTCATGCAGAGTCTGCCAGCCTCAGGGTTGATGGCCTCTCTCATGACGTCCGAGCAGCGCGTCTTAGCGGCTTTGGCGCCATATCGCGATCGAGTCTCCATTGCTGCCATTAACGGGCCGGAGAGCACCGTCATCTCCGGAGAGGAAGCGGCGGTTCGGACGATCCTTGCGCAGTTGGAAAGCGAGGGAATCAAGGTCAAGGTTCTGAACGTATCCAACGCTTTTCATTCTCCGCTTGTGGAATCTGTTCTGGACGAATTCGAAGAGTCCGCTAGGAAACTGCGGTACACTCCCACCAAGATTCCCTTGTTTTCGAGCATGCGTCTGGAGACAGTGGGAGAGCGCCGCTTGAACGCCGCATACTGGCGGCAAAATCTCCGCAACACCGTCCGTTTCTCCGAGGCAGTACAGAAGCTATACGCAGAAGGCTACCGAATCTTCCTTGAGATCGGTCCTTCGCCCATTCTGGTTGGGATGGGCAGTCAATGCGTACCGCCTGGCGAAGGTCTCTGGCTCCCGTCACTTCGGCAGGGACGAGATGACTGGCAACAAATGCTGGAAACCCTTGGACAACTTTACGTCCACGGCGTCGACGTGAATTGGGAGGAGTTCTACAAAGGCCGTCGCGCTCGCAAGATCGCGCTTCCAACGTACGCGTTCCAACGCCAGCGATACTGGGTCGATTCACCGTCTCAGGCTGAGCGATCAGAGTTCCGGAGTGTTCAGTGCAGCGGCACGGATCATCCATTGCTCGGACGTCGGCTGAATTCAGCGATTCCTGTCTTCGAAAAGCAGCTCAGCAGTTCGGGAAGTTTCCTCAGCAGCCATCGCGTTTTTGGAATGCCCGTGTTTCCGGCGTCTGCCTATCTGGAGACGGCGTTGGAGGCGGCCCATGAAATCCTGGCGACCAAGCAATTCTGCGTAAAGAATATGCTTCTCACACAGGCGCTCTCTCTTCCGGAAGAGCAGCAGGTGCCCGTTCAGTTCGTGATCTCTGAGACAACTCCCGGGTCGGCTGTGTTTAAGATTTACAGCCTTCCACCGAATGCAGAAAACAAGATCTCGGAATGGACGCTACACGCTTCGGGAGAACTTTGCGAAGACTCCAGTTGCGAGTCCCGGTCGTTGAATCTGACCGAAATCCAGGACCGGTGTCAGAGCAGAATCGAATCCAACTCCCACTACCAATCCCTGAGGTCGCGAGGGTTGGAGTTCGGCGACTCATTCCATGGAGTGGAAGAGCTGTGGGTCGGAACCGGCGAAACTCTCGGACTTATCGCATCGCCCCCATCCATTACCGGTGAGATGGATCGCTATTCCATTCATCCGGCATTGCTCGACGCCTGCCTGCAACCGGTACTCGAGGTCCTGCCGGCATCCGGGACGTCCACTTCGGAACCAGCGACATATCTTCCGCAGCGTCTGGAGAGTTTCCGTCTCTACGGCGAACCAGATCACCGTCTATGGAGTCATGTCAGCGTTCGCAATCTTTCTGCAATGGGAGATGCTGAGATTACCGTCGATATTGAGGTCTGCAATCTAAGCGGAAAACTCATTTGCGAAATTCGCGGCCTGGTTTTCCGGCGGGCGCACCGGGACGCGGTGCTGGCTTCCACGCAAAACGAGTTTGATAAGTACCTATACGAGTTGCAATGGGAACAGCAGAGCCTACCGGGCAAAACATCGGCTCGTGAACCTGGGGCGGATAGCCGCACCTGGCTCGTCTTCGATGATGGCGATGGCACTGGGACAGATCTCTGCACGGCACTGGAATCGCGCGGCAAAAGATTCATTCTGGTAACCGCGGGCGACGCATATATAAAGAGCGACGACCAGCATTTCGAAGTCAATCCCCGTTGCCCGGAAGACTTTCACACACTGTTGAAGCAGACCGCAAACTCGAAGGATTCAGTCCTGGAGGGAGTCGTTTACCTCTGGCCGCTGAAGGGCTATTTCAACTCTTCCGAAGGACTGAACAGCCTGAAGCAGCGAATGCAAGATGGGTGTGGTGGCGCGCTCAACCTTATTCAGGCCCTTGTTGGCAATAGTGCCCTACCGACCGAGAATCTCTGGATCGTGACCCGTGGCGTTTACTCGATTCATTCGGAAGCCAGCCTTGCCTCGTTGTCGCAGTCTCCGGCCTCGGCGATGGGAACTACGATCAGCCTCGAGTATCCCGAAATCCGCTGCGTTCGACTTGACCTTGATCCAGTTGCGCCGCCCAACGAAACAGAGCTGTTGCTCGACGAGATTTTGAACGGAACCAATGAGAGCCTGGTAGCGCTGCGGGGCGAAAAACGCTTTGTTGCGCGGCTAGCCCACACTGGAGCTGGGTCTGGACAACTGCCAAAATATCCCAAGGTCCGCGAACCATACCAGTTGCGAACTTCATCCCCAGGCATTCTGGAGAACTTGTCCTTACGTCCATTGACTCGCCGCACACCGGAGGCCGGTGAAGTAGAGATCGAAGTACGCGTCACGGGTCTCGGATTCCGTGATGTTCTGATGGCCCTCGGACAATACCCAGAACCTGCTGACGTTTTTGGATATGAATGCGTCGGCACCATCGTGAAAGTTGGAGCAGGGGTAGAGCGCTTCCAAGTCGGACAGCGCGTCATCGCGGTAGCGCCGGGCAGTTTCTCTTCTTTCCTCACGCTCTCGGCCGAGCACATCGCCGCCGTTCCAGACCACATTGACGACGACGCAGCGGCAACGATTCCGAGTGCGTTTCTGACGGCGCAATATGCGCTCCATCGGCTTGGCCATATTTCGGCTGGAGATAGAGTGCTAATTCACGCGGCAGCCGGCGGCGTAGGCTTGGCAGCAGTGCAACTGGCTCAGCGGGCACGAGCGCAGATCTTTGCGACCGCCGGGAGTCCCGAGAAACGGGCCTATCTGCAATCGTTAGGCATCCCTCACGTTTTCGACTCTAGAACTACCCAGTTTTCAGAAGAGATTATGAAAATCACGGCAGGGTATGGAGTAGACATCGTACTCAATTCTCTGACCGGGGAATCTATTCCCAAGAGCTTGTCGATAACCGCCAACAATGGACGTTTCCTGGAGATCGGCAAGAATGGGATTTGGGATGCCAACGAAGTAGCCCGGTTTGACATCGGCATCTCATACTTCCCCATCAATCTGGCTTCGGCCTTTGAGCACGACCCCGCACTGCTTCGAAGTCTGCTGGACGAGCTGATCCCGGATTTTGCAAACGGATTACTGAAGCCGCTCCCGCACAAGAAATTTCAAGTCGATCAACTGATCCCCGCATTTCGCTTTATGGCCCAGGCACGGCAGATCGGCAAGGTTGTGATCTCGCATCAACGTCTGCGCGACTCTCTCGTGAAACCGGACGCGACGTATCTCGTCACTGGGGGACTCGGAGGGCTCGGGTTGCTGGCAGCACAATGGATGGTAAGTCGCGGAGCCACTCACCTGGTCCTTACTGGCCGCAGTGAACCTTCAGCGCACGCAGCTGCCTTCATTCGAGGAATGGAAAAGATCGGTATACGGATAATGGTTTCCCGAGGAGATGTTTCCGATCGGGAGTACCTCGAACACTTGTTCTCAACCTTCGGACGAACGCTGCCCGGCTTACGAGGAATTATCCACGCGGCAGGCATGCTCGACGACGGCGCTCTCGCGCTGCAAACCTGGAGTCGGTTCGAGAGAGTGATGGCACCAAAGGTTGATGGTGCCTGGCATCTTCACAGCCTCTCCCAAGATCAAGCTCTCGATTTTTTCGTCCTATTCTCTTCCGCAGTATCGATGCTGGGATCGGCCGGGCAGGCGAACCATGTTGCCGCCTGCAGTTTCGAGGACGCTCTTGCGCATTATCGGCGTAGCCTCGGTCTGCCCGCCTTGAGCATCAACTGGGGCCCGTGGGGAGAGGTGGGAGCTGCCACCCAAGGTACGGTGAGTGATCGCCTCACGAAGAAGGGTTTTCACTTCATCGAGCCACAGCAAGGGCTGCACATTATGGAGCAACTCCTCTTCGAAGATCGCGTCCAAGTCGGCGTGATGTCGATCGACTGGCGGCAGTATGTTGAGTCCTTGCCTCAAGGCAGTAACTCGAAGCTGTTTTCGAAAGTATTGGACATCGCGATCAATCCGAAGAAACAGCCGGCGAATCCACCGCAGAACCCTGTATTGCTTGAACAACTCCGCCAGGCACCGCAGGGGAAGCGTCGCTCTGTGCTGGAAGGACACGTGCGTGAACAGGCCATCAAGGTTCTCGGACTGAGCCCTTCATTCAAATTTGACCTGAACCAGGGACTCGCCACTTTGGGCATGGACTCCTTGATGACCATCGAGTTGAGGAACCGCCTTCAGGCCAGCACAGGAAGGGCGTTGCCGTCGACGATCGTCTTCGACCACCCGACGGTCGCAGCCCTGGCCGAATATCTCGAAAAACATGTCCTGGTGCTTGCCGCCCTTGAAGAGCCACTGCCTGCCCAAACGGCTCCTCCCGAAACCACGGCGAGTACTGGCGATTTGGAGCATTTGTCAGATGACGAGGCGGAAACAATTTTGATGAAAGAGCTGTCTCAGTCGTAGATCGCGAAATTGATTTCTGAAATCAAGCCATACGGTTGCTGATATCGGTTCGGAAACGGGATTTCAAAATGGAAGATTACCCAGCAGCTTCGGATCGCCTTTCACCGGTCAAACAAGCCATCGTGGAACTCCGCGCGCTGCGGACAAAACTAAAAGCAGCCGAACGAGTTCGCAACCAGCCTATCGCCATTATTGGGATGGGATGCCGATTTCCCGGTGCTGACGATCCGCCATCGCTCTGGCAGATGCTCTGCAACTCTACGGATGCGATTCGCGAAGTGCCGCCAGACCGGTGGAATGTGGATGAGTTTTTCGATTCGAATCCCGACGCCCCCGGAAAAATCTCCACCCGATGGGCCGGACTGCTGGACGAAGTCGACAAGTTTGATGCGGAATTCTTTGGGATATCGCCACGCGAAGCCATCGGCATGGACCCGCAGCAGCGACTTTTTCTGGAGGTCGCATGGGAGGCTCTGGAGAATGGCGGGCAGTCCCCGGAAAAGTTGCTGGGCAGTGACACCGGCGTATTTGTAGGGATTGCCAGCAACGACTATGCCCAGCTTCAGTTGCAATTTGGTGACGCCACTGAGATAGACGCCTACTTTGCCACAGGGACTTGTCACAGCGTTGCCGCCGGCCGATTTTCCTATACGCTCGGCTTGCAAGGTCCGAGCGTCGCGATCGATACCGCCTGCTCGTCATCGCTGGTGGCGGTTCATCTGGCGTGCCAGAGTCTTCGCTTTGGTGAATGCCGCGTGGCGCTCGCTGGAGGGGTAAACGTAATCCTGGCGCCGGAACTTTTGATCAATTTCTCCAAGTCTCACATGATGGCAACCGATGGACGTTGTAAGACCTTCGACGCCTCGGGCGACGGCTTTGTGCGTGGCGAAGGCTGTGGAGTCGTCGTGCTCAAACGCCTGATCGATGCAGTTGCGGATGGCGACAACATCCAGGCTGTGATTCGGGGTACCGCAGTCAATCAAGATGGACGCAGCAGTGGCCTCACGGTCCCCAATGGTTCGTCCCAGCAGGAAGTCATTCGAAAAGCATTGGTCAATGCGGGCGTCGATCCCTCGGAAGTGGGATACGTGGAAACCCATGGGACGGGAACTTCTCTAGGAGATCCCATTGAAGTGCACGCCGTGAATGCGGTCTACGCTAAGGGCCGCTCAATGCTGCATCCGCTTGCACTTGGCTCCATAAAAACCAACATCGGGCATTTGGAAACCGCTGCCGGCGTAGCCGGGATCCTAAAAACAGTACTCATTCTTCAGCATGGTGAGATTCCTCCCCATCTGCATCTGAAGAACCTCAATCCGCAAATTCCGTGGAGTGAATTTCCGCTATCGGTACCCACCAGTCAGACTCCCTGGCTCCCCGAATCTGATCGGCGAATTGCCGGAGTCAGTTCGTTTGGTTTCAGCGGGACAAACGCACACCTGATTGTGGAGAGTTCATCCGGCATCCCCAAGTTGCTTTCATCAATCGGCAAAGAAGAGCGCGCACAGGAGTGCGAGGTACAGTCCTTGCCTGATCGCTCGCATCATTTGCTGACGCTTTCGGGGAAGAATGCGGAAGCAGTGCGGGAGTTGGCAGATCGGTACGTGCGACATCTCGGTAATCATCCCGAGATGGCGCTCTCCGACGTTTGCCATACGGCCAATACAGGACGGTCGCATTTCGAGTATCGACTGGCGGCCATAGCCACTTCGCGCGAACAGATGCGCCAGATACTGGAATCCGGTGCCAGCGGGGAGAGCCCGGTAGGACTGCTCCGCGGGCATGCCGACTTGAGCCGAAGGCCAGAGGTCGTCTTCCTCTTCACCGGACAGGGTGGGCAGTATCTCCAGATGGGGAGGGCCCTGTATGACACAGAGCCGATCTTCCGCGACACAGTGGACCGTTGCGCGGCACTGGTGAAACCGTATCTGGAAAAGCCTTTGCAGCAGGTGTTGTATCCGATGGCGGATGAGGCTTCGCCCTTGAATGAGACGCAGTACACCCAGGTTGCCATGTTCGCCGTGCAATACGGTCTGGCACAGTTATGGCGCTCGTGGGGAGTAGAACCAGCGGCGGTAATGGGACACAGCGTGGGCGAGATTGTGGCTGCCACCGTGGCGGGCGGAATGAGCCTGGAAGATGGGCTGATGCTGATGCGGGAGCGCGGCCGACTGATGCAGAGCCTCCCGCGCACGGGAATGATGGCCTCGCTGATGGCAGGTGAGGCCGACGTGGCGCCCGTGGTAGAGCGCTACCGCGACCGGGTGGCGATTGCGGCTATAAATGGACCGGAGAGCACGGTGATTTCCGGAGAATCCGTGGCAGTGCAGCAGGTGTTGCAGGAGTTGGAGTCGCGGGGAATTAAGTGCAAACCCTTGAACGTTTCCAATTCGTTTCATTCCCCGCTGGTGGAACCGGTGCTTGAGGAATTTGCAGCGGCGGCACGCCGGATCCAATACCACGCTCTGCAGATGGCACAGTTTTCCAGCATGCGCCTGGAGTGGGTGAACCGAGAACGAATGCTGGATGCAGATTACTGGCCGTACAACCTGCGGAACACCGTACGCTTTTCACAGGCGTTGCTGACACTGTATGAGCAGGGACACCGGATCTTTCTGGAAATTGGTCCCTCGCCTACATTGGTCGGCATGGGCAGCCAGTGTGTTCCTCCGGGGCAGGGTGTCTGGCTTCCCTCGCTTCGTGCGGAGCGTAACGACTGGGAGCAGATGCTGGAGTCTCTCGGAACCCTCTACGTCAACGGCGTAAACATCGACTGGAAGCAGTTCGACGCTCACCAGTCGCGCAAGAAACTCATCCTGCCGACGTATCCATTCCAACGAAAACCCTACTGGGCGCGGGCAGCGAAGACGCGCCAGCGGCAATGCAGTTCAACAGAAACACTGCACTGGCAGAGTGCCGTAGCGGCAGCGCGTGCACAGTCCCATCAGGTCCCCATCGATCTGAACTTGTCCGGATACGTTGACAAGTGGAATCTTCTCGACCGGATGGCGATCGATTCCATGGCTAGCACCCTTTTCCAACTGGGCGCATTCCGAGCACCGAATGAGACTCACTCCGTGGACTCGTTGGTTCGCGAGTTTCGCATTCAGCCCGCGTACCGGGTGGTGATTTCGCATTGGTTCAAGAAACTCGCAGCCGAGGGTGTTCTCCTCGAGGCAGGCGACGTGTACAGCAGTCCGAATCGGCTCGGGGAGCACCCGCTTGATTCGTATCGCTTGGCGAAGGAACTTGCAGACGTCCCTTTTCTCGTGGATTACATGACCCGTTGTGGCCAGATGGCACCGGCCATTCTGCGCGGCGAAGCCTCGCCTCTGGAGACGCTCTTTCCGCGAGGCTCACTGACGCTTGCCGAACAGATCTATGAGCAGTGGGCTCACTCGCGCTACTTCAGCAGCATTGCAAAATCGGCATGCGCGGGATTGTTAAAAACTTCGCGCCCCGGGCGTCCACTTCGAATTCTGGAGATCGGCGCAGGAACGGGAGGCACAACTTCAGCCGTGCTCCCGGTGTTGCAGCCAGATACTCTTTACTACTTCACGGATATGTCTCCGTTCTTTTTCGACCACGCACGCACCAAATTCAGAGATTATCCATCCGTACGATTCGGAGTGCTGGACATACAGAAGGATCCCTCCGCACAGGGTTTTGGGGAACATGGGTTCGACGTGGTACTTGCATGCAACGTTCTGCATACCACCCGGGACTTGAATGAGACCATGAACAACGTGTTGCGCTTGCTGGCTCCGGGAGCTCTTCTGGTGGTCTGCGAGGTGACCAATGCGCCTTCCTGGATCGAATTCTCCTACGGGCTGATCGAAAACTGGCACAACTTCAGCGACCCAATGCGCAGCGACAGTCCCCTGCTCTCCGTCCAGCAATGGGATCAACTTCTTCGCGCACACGGTTTCGAAGAAGTAACAGCATTCCCGGAGCCCGGATCGCCGGCTGAGGTTCTCGGAGAACACTGCATCCTCGCAAGAGCGCCCGCGAACGCTACGGCCGGAGGCAAAATATCGGCAGGCGTTTCGTACATGCAAGCGGCGGAGGCACTCGCAGACGCCGGTTACGCTGATGTTGCGAAACCAACGGGGGAGAGCTTCGTCGAAAAACTGCGGCAAGCTCCCGAATCCGAGCAGCGCGAACTGTTGGTGGAACTTGTCCGCGACTGCATCATGGGAGTCCTCAGGCGGGAGCGCTCCAATCCAATCGACGGTCGCCAACGCCTCATGGATATTGGGTTCGATTCGCTGATGGCAGTGGAACTGAGAAATAGATTAGGCATGGAATTGGGTTTAGCTCGCGATCTGCCTGCGACTCTTATTTTCGATTACCCGAGTGTGGAAGCAATCGCCGAGCATTTGACGGATGTACTTCGCATAGATCACCGAACATCAAGAGACACTTCCCTTCACAGCCGCCAAAACGCAGTTGAGAGCACTGGCAAAGACAACCAGACGTTAGCCATTGAAAGCCTGTCTGATGCGGAAGTAGAGAAGCTCCTTTTGGACAAGTTGCAGGCGATGTAGTGCGAAACATGTTTCTCCAGCGGAAAGGATTTTTTTGTGAACGCTGATGCCGAACGAAACAACGCGCTTTCTCCAGTGAAGCAAGCGTATCTGAAACTGCAGGAGCTTCAGTCGAAGCTTGATGCCGTGGAGCAGGCGAATCGCGAACCCGTGGCCATCGTGGGAATGGCATGTCGTTTCCCCGGCGGAAGCGACAGTCCCGAAGCTTTCTGGCAGTTGCTTCGCGAGGGACGCGACGCAGTTCGCGAAATTCCGGCCGACCGCTGGGACGTTGAAGCTTTCTACAATCCCAATCCGGGCACGCCTGGGAAGATGTACACGCGCATGGGTGGGTTCCTGGATCGGGTGGACCTGTTTGACCCACAGTTTTTCGGCATCGCACCGCGCGAAGCCATCGGAATAGATCCTCAACAGCGGCTGCTTCTAGAAGTGACCTGGGAGGCGCTTGAGCGGTCCGGACTGGCTCCGGACAAACTGACCGGGAGCCGCACCGGCGTTTTTGTTGGTCTTTGCACCAGCGATTATTCCGACCTGCAGAACCACTCGCTCGGCGTCTGCGATCTCGACGCGTACCACGCCTCCGGAATCGCCCACAGCATTGCGTCGGGACGACTCTCGTATGTGCTGGGATTGCACGGTCCGAGCATCACCCTGGATACCGCGTGCTCCTCCTCTCTGGTTGCAGTGCATTTGGCTTGTCAAAGCCTGAGAAGACGGGAGTGCAACCTGGCTCTTGCGGGCGGCGTAAATGCAATTTTGTCGCCGAATATGTTCATCGCGCTTTCCAAGGCCTCCATGCTGGCTCGCGACGGACGGTGCAAGACGTTCGATATTTCTGCCGACGGATATGCTCGCGGAGAAGGCTGTGGCGTAGTCGTACTCAAGCGCCTGTCCGATGCCAGAACCAGCGGCAACCGCATCCTGGCTGTCATCCGCGGAAGCGCTGTTAACCACGATGGACCGAGCAGCGGACTGACCGCACCCAACGGCCCTTCACAGACGGCGGTGATCCGTGATGCGATGGCGAACGGAGCAGTCCTTCCCGATGACGTAAGCTATGTCGAAACGCACGGTACGGGAACTTCTCTTGGAGACCCAATCGAAGTACAAGCCTTGGCCGCCGCTTATGGGAGTGACCGGGAGCCCGACCGTCCACTGATCATCGGCTCGCTGAAAAGCAACATCGGACACCTCGAGGGAGCGGCTGGCGTCGCTGGTCTCATCAAGCTGGTGTTGGCCATGCAACATCGCGAACTTCCACCCAGCTTGCATCTCAAGCAACCCAACCCATTCATTCCCTGGGACGCGTTGTCAGTGAAAGTCTCCACCCAACTTGCGCCGTGGCAGGCTTTCGGCAAGACCCGCATTGCAGGCGTAAGTTCTTTTGGGTTCAGCGGCACAAACGCTCACGTAATTGTTGAGGAAGCCCCCGTCATTGAAGATCAAAAGGCAAGTGCGACCCGGCCCCGTCACTTGTTGACACTCTCCGCTAAAAGCAATGAGGCTCTGCATGATCTTGAGGGGAAGTTCCTCAAACATCTTTCCAAGCAGCCGGGCGAAAGCATCGAGGACCTTTGCTATACGGCAAATGCGGGCCGCGCTGCTTGGCCGCATAGGCTGGCAATCGTGGCAAGTTCCTCTACTCAGATGTTCGAAAAGCTCGCGGAAGTGCATTCGGCCGCGAAGCCTTCTGGCACATTCAGGAGCGAATCCGGGTCATCGGAAAAACTGAAGATCGCGTTTCTGTTCACCGGTCAGGGCTCTCAATACGTGGGAATGGGACGCGAGTTATACGACACCCAGCCCACGTTCAGAAATGCGCTTGATCAGTGCTGCCAAATCCTCGAGGGCGAGCTTCCGCAGACGCTGCTCTCTGTGCTCTACCCGGAGCCTTACTCGGCTTCCCTTCTGGACGAAACCGCGTACACACAGCCTGCGCTGTTCAGTTTGGAGTATGCACTGGCGCAGCTATGGCTCTCGTGGGGCATTGTGCCATCTGTGGTGATGGGTCATAGCGTTGGAGAATATGTTGCAGCCTGCGTGGCTGGCGTCTTTTCTCTCGAACAAGGACTGAAGCTGATTACGGCCCGGGGCCGATTGATGCAACAGTGTGAGAGAGGGCGGATGGTATCGGTTGCCGGCGACGACGCTCTAGTTTCAAAAGAACTCCAACCGTATGCCGACCGAGTTGCGATCGCAGCGTTCAACGGCCCTGAAAACACGGTGATTTCAGGACAGACTGAAGCCGTGGAAGAGCTGGCACAGAAGCTGGCGGCCCTGGGCATGAAGACCAAAGCTCTGACGGTTTCCCACGCCTTCCATTCTCCTCTAATGAATCCGATGCTGTCGGCCTTCGAACAAATCGCCGCGAGCGTTAAATATAGTCCACCCTGTATCCCACTCATCTCCAATCTTTCGGGAACAATGACGACTACGGACGAGATTGCCAAAGCGTCGTACTGGGTACGACACGCTCGCAATGCAGTGCGTTTTTCCGATTCCATGCGAGCCGCGCAGGAAAGGGGCTGCCAGGTATTTCTGGAGTTAGGACCATCGCCCACCTTGTTGGGGATGGGTGCGAAGTGCTTGCCAGATGGATTCGGAACATGGCTTCCTTCTCTGAGGAGAGGACGCAATGACTGGGACCAGATGCTGGAGAGCCTGGCAGCATTGTATGTTCGCGGTGCAGATGTCGACTGGAGAGGGTTTGATCATGACTATCAGCGTCATTCCGTGATTCTGCCCACCTATCCATTCCAACGGAAACGCTACTGGATTGATGCACTAACGGTTACAGGACCGAAAGACAACTCTCCCGAGGTAATCTCCGGCAAGGCACTCGCTCATCCTCTCCTTCGCAGTCGCCTCGAATCGCCGTTTATTAAAGATGTTTTGATCGAGTCGCACTTGTCTCCCGTGGCTCTCCCCTGGCTTAAAGACCACCAGGCATTCGAAAAAATTGTGCTGCCCGCCACTGCCTATCTCGAAATGGCAATAGCAGCCGCGAAGGAGGCCTTCGGACCTGGGAGCTTCGCGATCAAAGACCTGGATATTCGGGAAGCAATGATCATAGAGGACGCGCCGGTCCTAAAAGTCCAGATCGCGGTTGCACCGAAAGAAGACGACGAGGCTTCATTTCAGTTTGCCAGCCAGACGAGCGGACCCGCGAATGGCGCTTCGGGCTGGAAGATCCATGCCGCAGGCAAGATTGAGATTCGACCGTCCGCAACCGACTCCAACAACCAAACGGCAGCCTCGCTCGGTGAGATCCAATTGCGTTGCGGGAGGGAGATTTCGGTCGAGGCCTATCACCAGCAGTTTGCTGAGTTGGGAATGTATCTGGGACCGAGTTTCAAGGGATTGGAGCAACTATGGGTTGGAAACCATGAGGTTCTAGGAAAGATTCGCCTTGTTTCGAAAATTGCCCATGACGCAGATGCTTATCTTTTTCACCCCGCCTTTCTCGACCCCTGTCTCCAACCTTTTGCCGCCGCATTGACACCGGAAGAACTTGCTTCCGGCGGCATAATCTATATGCCCGTTGGGGTATTGAGCTATCGGGTTCATCGAAAGCCCAGTGACATCTTGTGGAGCCACCTGGTTCTATCGCCGGGACACGGCCTCGGCGAACAGGCGAAGAGTCTGCAATATGACGTCTCTGTATTTGACGACACTGGAGGCTTGGTCGCCGAAGTGAAAGGGCTTGCCCTAAGGCGAGCGGACCGCAAGGCACTTTCGAAATCCAATGAGCGCTCCCCACAAGACTTGCTGTATGAACTGACCTGGAAGGAAGTCCCCCTGCCGAAGCGTGCCAGTGCGACCGCGGAGCGATCTTCGGCTTCCACCCGCTTACCGGGCGGGCGCTGGATCATCTTTGCCGACGGTGACGGTCTGGGAGAAAATTTGTCCGACTTGTTGCGGGCAGAGGGAGCGAACTGCTTCATTGTCACACCAGGACAAGGATATGAATCGTTAGGCAATTCAAGGTTCCGGATTGATCCACGCAATTGCGAAGCGTTCCAAAATGTCCTCCGAGAGACCGAGTGTTTGAAGGAGTCACCGCTCGAAGGTCTGCTCTATCTTTGGCCTCTGGATATCCCCGCAGAGAAACTCAGCGCGGAGAACCTAAACCGTGAGGTCACGAGCGAATGTGAATCCCTGATCCACTTGCTAAAAGCGTTGGCTGCGGTGAATGCAAATGCGAACAGTTTCTGGATCGTGACTCGCGGAGCACAAAACACCGACTCTGCGACACCCATCGCGTTGGCGCAGAGTGCAGTCTCGGCCCTTGGAAGCACAATCGCACTGGAGTTTCCAGAACTACGGTGCGTCAGGATTGACTTGGATCGCGAGAGCTCTCCAGATGATGTGGGCGCACTTTTCGCAGAGATTCAGACAGAAAGGCAAGAGGGCTGGGTTGCCATTCGTCACGGGCGTCGCCATGCTGCGCGACTGAACCGCGTGCCCTTCGACAAAGCTTCGGTCGGCGACCCTTCCCTATCCGGCGTCCAGAGCGCGTATCGCTTGCAGACGACAATGTCAGGCGTGCTCGATAGTATTGCGTGGCAACCGTTTGAGCGTTCGTCTCCCAAAGCCGGAGAAGTGGAGGTTCTGGTCCTCGCAACCGGTCTGACATTCCGTGACGTGCTGATGGCTTTAGGACGGTATCCCGGAAAGTCCGAGTCCTTCGGAAATGAGTGTGTCGGAAAGATTGTGGCTTTGGGTGACGGCGTTACAGATCTCGAATTAGGACAAAGAGTCGCGGTGATGGGACCGGGAAGTTTTGCCTCTCACATAACTCTTCCGAGAAATCACGTCACGCCAGTGCCGGATGTTTTGTCCGATGCCGAGGCCGCCACGATTCCCAGCGCATTTCTTACTGCGCACTATGCGTTCGACCGGTTGGGAAAACTACGGTCGGGAGAAAGCGTACTGATTCATGCTGCCGCTGGCGGAGTTGGGCTAGCTGCCGTACAACTGGCACAAAGGGCAAACGCCGAAATCTTTGCGACTGCCGGAAGTGAACAGAAACGAGCGTACCTGAAATCTCTGGGTGTTGAGCACATCATGGACTCCCGCTCTGTGGATTTTGCCTCTGAGGTCATGCGGTTGACCAAGGGAAGAGGCGTCGATGTCGTACTCAATTCTTTAGCTGGCGAGTTTATAGAAAAGAGCTTTGCAGTCACAGCAACTGGAGGCCGTTTCCTGGAGATCGGCATGACGGGAATCTGGGACCATGCCCAGGTGTCGCAATTGAACCGTGACATTTCCTATTATCCGATCAACCTTGCCGCCACTTTCCAGGAAGATCCACAACTCATGGCAGACATGTTGCGCGAGTTGTTGCAGGAATTTGGTGAGGGTCGGTTGAAGCCTCTGCCGGTAAAAACCTTTTCTGCCGAGCAGGCGCCGCAAGCTTTCAGATACATGGCACACGCCAAGCATATTGGAAAAATCGTGATCGCCGGTCGCAGCACGGCGGAGGTCGTCCCGAATCAGTCGCGGCGATTCGATGCTGAGAAGAGTTATCTGATCACCGGAGGTCTATCAGGTCTTGGGCTGCTGGTGGCGCAATGGATGGCGGAGCGAGGAGCCGGGCATTTGGTCCTGATCGGCCGGAGCGCACCGTCGCAGGAAGCTCTTGAGACGATTCACAGCATAGAACAGAGAGGCGCAGAAGTTGTGATCGCACTCGGCGATGTCGCAGACCGAACTCATCTGAATGGAGTCTTCGCCAGGTTCGGGCACACTTTGCCAAATTTGGGAGGCATCGTCCACGCGGCGGCGGTCCTGGATGATGGTGTCTTGCTGCATCAAGACCCCGAACGATTCCAGAAGGTATTCGCCCCGAAGATCATAGGGTCATGGCATCTGCACGAACTGACCCGGGACCTTCCCTTGGACTTCTTTGTCATGTTCTCCTCGGCAGTCTCACTACTGGGTTCGGCGGGGCAGGGCAACTACGTCGCAGCGTGCGCCTTTCAAGATGCGCTGGCGCACCACCGTCGTGCAATCGGCTTACCGGCATTGAGCATCGACTGGGGACCGTGGTCAAAAGTCGGCGCCGCCACCCGTGGAATCGTAGGCCAGCGACTACAGTTCAAAGGAGTCCAACCCACACAACCAGAACATGGTCTGCTTGTGTTGGAAAACCTGTTGGCTGGAAATCGAGTACGCGCTGGATCGCTCATAGTGGATTGGCACCAGTATGCCGAGTACCTTCCCCCCGAGTTCTCATCCGCGCTTCTCTCTGAGTTGCTCAACAAACGAGAGACTCGGATCACTGCCCCCGCGAAGGCTGGACGTTCTAACGGTGTACTGCATGAACTGAATCAAGCCGCGCCGAGAAAACGAAAGCAACTTCTAATTGAGTATTTGAGAGCGCGAGTCATGCGGGTGCTGGCACTTGAATCCACGCAACCCATCGACTTACTGCAACCGTTGAGCGATCTGGGACTTGATTCGCTGATGGCCGTCGAGTTGAGAAGTGTTTTGAGTACGGACCTCAGCCACAGCTTGCCCAGTACTCTACTGTTTGACTACCCGACCCTGGCGACTCTCCCGGGTTATCTGGCGGAACAGGTTCTGGCTTGGGAGGAGCCTGGTTTCACGGCAGAACCTACTCGCAAAGTTGACGAAGACTTGCATGACATTCTTGACCGTATCGAAGCCCTTTCGGAAGAAGACGTCGATCGCATGTACTGGCAGGAGGAAAAAAGATAGCCATGACTGATCTCCTCAAGAGGCTTTCCACCCTATCTCCGAAGAAGCTAGCCCTGCTCGCAAACGATCTACAGGAAAGGCTCGAGTCCATTGAGAAGGAAAAGCGCGAGCCTATCGCCATCGTAGGGATGGGCTGCCGCTTTCCCGGAGGCGCTAACAGCCCGGAAGAATTCTGGCGACTCCTTCACGATGGAGTGGACGCTATCTCAGAAGTCCCGCCGGAACGGTGGAACGTGAACGCGGTGTATGACCCGGAGGTTGGGAAACCGGGAAAGACCTGCTCCCGTTACGGTGGTTTTCTGAACGACATGGACCGCTTCGACGCGCTATTTTTTGGTATTTCGCCGCGCGAAGCCTCCAGAATGGACCCACAGCAGCGCTTACTTCTGGACGTTGCATGGGAGACTCTCGAGAACGCAGGCTGTTCACCGGAGAGGATGGCAGAGACGAATACAGGTGTATTCGTCGGAATCGCCGGAAATGACTACGCGCGCGTGGCCCTTGGGTGCGAACCCGAGGAACTCGATATGTATCTTGCCACCGGGGCTTCCCATTCCATCGCCTCCGGTCGTCTCTCTTATGTTCTCGGCCTGCATGGTCCAAGCATGTCTCTGGACACTGCGTGTTCATCCTCGTTGATCGCGGTGCACGTGGCCTGCCTTAGTCTGCGTGCACGGGAGTGTCGCGCGGCATTGGCCGGTGGAGTCAGCGTCATGCTCTCGCCTGAGGCCACGATCATGTTTTCGCGTTCCGGAATGATGGCGAAAGATGGCCGGTGTAAGAGCTTCGATGCCGCAGCCGACGGTTACGTCCGTAGCGAAGGCTGCGGGATGGTGCTGCTCAAGCGGCTTTCCGACGCGATTACCGATGGTGATCGCGTGCTCGCCACGATTCAAGGTTCCGCAGTCAACCAGGATGGGCGAAGCGGTGGAATCACCGCCCCCAACGGCGTGGCCCAGCAGGCAGTGATCCGTGAAGCGCTCGCCGCAGCCCGACTCACCCCTGGGCAAGTCGATTATGTAGAGACCCATGGCAGCGGAACCCCTCTCGGAGACCCAATCGAAGTTGGTGCGCTGAGTGCAACCTACGGCGGGAGCCGCCCAAAAGCCGATCCATTGCACATCGGGTGCGTAAAAACGAATATTGGCCACGCCGAGGGAGCGGCGGGAATTGCTGGCCTGATCAAAGTTGTACTTGCGTTGCGAGCCAAGCAAATTCCACCTCACCTGCACCTGAAAGAACTTACCCCGCATATTTCGTGGGATGACATCTCAATCGATGTTCCAACCCGGTTGATGCCTTGGAGCGCACGCGGGCAGCGGCGAATTGCCGGAGTTAGCTCGTTTGGTTTCAGCGGAACGAACGCGCATATCATCGTGGCCGAAGCCAACGAACCGGAAGCACCCGTCGGCGATACTGATCGCTCGCACCATTTGCTGACGCTTTCGGGGAAGAATGCGGAAGCAGTGCGGGAGTTGGCAGATCGCTATGCGCGGCATCTCGGCAATCATCCCGAGATGGCGCTCTCCGACGTTTGCCATACGGCCAATACAGGACGTTCACATTTCGAGTATCGCCTTGCGGCCATAGCCACTTCGCGCGAACAGATGCGCCAGATACTGGAATCCAGTGCCAGCGGGGAGAACCCAGTCGGACTGCTCCGCGGGCATGCCGACTTGAGCCGAAGGCCAGAGGTCGTCTTCCTCTTCACCGGACAGGGCGGGCAGTATCTCCAGATGGGGAGGGCGCTGTATGACACAGAGCCGGTCTTTCGCGACATAGTGGACCGTTGCGCGGCACTGGTGAAACCGTATCTGGAAAAGCCCTTGCAGCAGGTGTTGTATCCGGCGGCGGATGAGGCTTCGCTCTTGAATGAGACGCAGTACACCCATGTTGCCATGTTCGCCGTGCAATACGGTCTGGCACAGTTATGGCGCTCGTGGGGAGTGGAACCAGCGGCAGTGATGGGACACAGCTTGGGCGAGATTGTGGCTGCCACCGTGGCGGGCGGAATGAGCCTAGAAGATGGGCTGATGCTGATGCGGGAGCGCGGCCGACTGATGCAGAGCCTCCCACGCGCTGGCATGATGGTCTCGCTGATGGCAGGTGAAGCCGACGTGGCACCGGTGGTGGAACGCTACCGCGACCGGGTGGCGATTGCGGCTATAAACGGACCGGAGAGCACGGTGATTTCCGGAGAATCCGTGGCGGTGCAACAGGCGTTGCAGGAGTTGGATGCTAGCGGGATCAAGTACAAGCGATTGAATGTCACTCATGCGTTCCACTCGCCGCTGATGGAACCGGTGCTTGAGGAACTTGCAGCGGCGGCACGCCGCATCCAATACCACGCTCCGCAGATGGCCTATTTCTCCAGCTCACGTCTGGGCTGGGTGAATGCCGAGCACATGCTGGATGCAGGCTATTGGCCGTATAGTCTGCGGAACACCGTGCGCTTTTCGCAGGCGTTGCTGGCACTGTATGAGCAGGGACACCGGATCTTTCTGGAAATTGGTCCCTCGCCTACATTGGTCGGCATGGGCAGCCAGTGTGTTCCTCCGGGGCAGGGTGTCTGGCTTCCCTCGCTTCGTGCGGAGCGCAACGACTGGGTGCAGATGCTGGAGTCTCTCGGAACTCTCTACATCAACGGCGTAAACATTAACTGGAAGCAGTTTGATGCTCACAAGTCGCGCAAGAAACTCATCCTGCCGACGTATCCATTCCAACAGGAGCGATTCGCCATTGATGCCGTCGCACCTCCGTCCCGAACGAGCCATACGACCAGCGTGAACCTCCTCTCGGGAGAACAGGCATTGCGCGCTGTGGCACAGGCCGGTGGTTCTCTACGAGCGGAGTGGGTGGGCTCGCCAGGGGATTCCGGAAAAGCCGGTGTCGTGCGCCTTTTCGACGCACAGAATAACGTTGTGGCTGAGGTCCCCTGTGTCCCACGTGACTTGAGTATTCCTATCGCGACGAGTGATGGCGGCGACTTGAATCGTTGGGCTTACAAGGTTGAGTGGGAACCTCAGGCACCTCCCGCCGAGAAACAGGAGTCATCAACGGCAAGAACACAAAAGAACTGGTTGATCTTTGCCGATCGCGGGGGCGTTGGCGTGTCACTGTCGTCGTTGCTCAAAGAGCGGGGAGACCGCTGCGTTCTCGTTTTCGCCGACCAACCAGAGAACGGCTCGATGGATTCGGCTTTCACGATCGACCCTGCGTGTCCCGGTGATTTTCAAAATACGATTTCGAACATTACCCAGAGCTGTGTGTCTTCATGGAACGGGATCATTCATCTGTGGAGTCTCGATTGTCCCTCAAATGAGAACCTGTCTACTGACTCACTCTGGGACGCGCAGTTCTTGAGTTGTGGGAGCGTTCTGCGAATCATCCAGTCGCTCCAGGAAAACACAACTGCGCAATCGGCTCAACTCTGGCTGGTTACGCAAGGTGTTCAGTCTGTCGGTCCACAACCAACAACGGTTCAGGTTGCGCAAGGATTAGTCCCTGGGCTTTCTCGGGTCATTGCTGCGGAGCATCCGGAGCTACAGTGCGTGAATGTGGATCTGGATACTTATGACCGTGACAACAATATTAATATTGCATTGCTCTTGCGGGAACTCTCTATCACCTGCGATGAGAATCAGGTCGCTTTCCGGCATGGCACTCGTTATGTGGCAAGATTGCGGCGCACCACCATGGGAAAGCCGCCTTCAAACTCCCCTGCGACTCTCTCCCCTCTATTCCAAACAGATGCTACCTATCTGATCACCGGCGGGCTCGGAGATCTGGGAATGATTGTGGCCCAATGGATGGCTGCTCGGGGTGCGCGGAACATTGTCCTGATGGGACGCCGGGGCCCATCCGCTGAATCAAAAGCACGCATTGACGAAATGCAGAAAGCGGGAACAGAAGCTGTCGTCTTTCAGGGCGATGTATCGGTGCAAGCGGACGTGGAACGGCTTCTTTCCATGATCGCGGTTTTCATGCCCCCGCTGCGGGGAGTAATTCATGCAGCGGGGACATGGAAGGGCGGCGTTCTGCTACAGCAGAATTGGGAGAGCATGCGTGAGGTAATGGCTCCGAAAGTCCAGGGAGCCTGGAACATCCACGAACTTACCCGGTCGATGCCACTCGACTTCTTTGTTTCGTTTTCCTCCGGCGCTGCCGTGCTAGGAGCGGCAGGGCTTGGTGACTATGCCGCTGCAAATTGCTTTCTCGACGTTTTGGCGAATTACAGGCACGCCGAAGGATTACCAGGTTCCAGCATCAATTGGGGACCTTGGGCCGACCTTGGAATGGTGCGAAGCGTGACCTCGATGGATACCAAACGTTGGAGCGAACACGGTATGGGCCTCATTCCGCCTAAGCTTGCGCTTGAAGCGCTTGAGGCGGTGATCCGGCAAGGCACTGCGCAGGTCTCGATCTTGCCCGTCGATTGGATTCAGTTACAGTCAGGATTGCCCTCGCTTGCAAACTCACGATTGGTGAGAGAGTTGGTAATTGCCGCCGCGAGAGTCGAGAAGACAACCGAGACCGTTCCGGCCAAGAAGACTCTTGCCGCCGAACTCCTGCTGATCAGCGATCCCGCCGAACGGCAGCGTATTGTTACCGCTACACTTCAGGCGGAAGCCGCTCGTGTTTTGCGCCTCCCAGTCTCCAAACTGGAGGTGAATCGGCGTCTGAATCAACTCGGCATGGACTCTCTGATGGCGTTGGAGTTGAAGAACCGAATGCAAGCGGAGTGGGAAGTCGCGATACCGTTGGCGACCATCTTGAGCGGCCCGCCGGTAACAGAACTAGCAGCCATTCTGATGGCGAAGCTAGATGATCATTCGGCAGACGTTAAGCGTGCCTCAACCAACGACCAACTGGCAATTGAGCACGAGGAAGCACAAGAACTCCTGCGGAGACTCCCTGATCTTTCTGACGACGATATCGATTCTATTTTGGGCCGAATGCTGAGCAATAAAGCTGGGAGGGATGGTCAGCGATGAGCGAAGTCGGGACTCTGCAACCATGGATATTTTGCCCGAAGCCCAATTCGGCGGCGCGGCTCCGTCTCTTTTGTGTCTCATACGCTGGCGCAGGGGCTTCCGTCTATCGTGAGTGGCCGGAATTCCTGGGAGATCAGTTCGAATTGTGTGCCCTGCAGTTGCCAGGCCGGGAGAACCGGCTGAGAGAGCCCGCTTTCACTCGCTTGAGACAAGCCGTTGAAGAAGCCGCGACAGTTCTTTACTCGTATCAGGATCTCCCAATTGCACTGTTTGGCCACAGCATGGGAGCCGTGGTCTGCTTCGAACTTGCGCGTACGTTGCGCAGCCAAAATCGAGCGCCGGTGCATCTGTTCGTTTCCGGCAGGCGCTCTCCGCAATATCCCGACCGCCGACCTCTGCTTACGCCTCTGCCGGATGAGACCTTTGTTGCGGAAATCTGCCGCCGTTACAACGGGATCCCCCGCGAAGTGCTTCAAGAACCCGAGCTGATGGAACTATTATTGCCAACGCTTCGCGCCGACGTCGAGATGCTGGAAACCTACCACTATGAGCCCGCCCCTCCTTTCGAATTCCCAATCACCGCGTTCGGAGGGCGGAACGATCAAGAGACTCCGCTCGACGAACTTGGCGGCTGGAGGGATCAGACGATTGCTCGATTCGAGACGAACGTGGTTCCGGGCGACCACTTCTTTCTTCGATCCGCCGCAAGGGAGATCTTGGCAATCATTCGCCGCCAGCTTGACCTTGCCCCTGCGGGCTTTTGATCGCCGCTCAACTCATTTTTTTGCTTGTTCTAGTGAGGTACTCCGCCCCTTTTTCCCGCTGTCTCTAATGAACTCCCACGAGGTTCCGGGGAATTCAGAAAGGGGAGGTGAGCATGGCGAGCAAACGGTCATCGGTCACTCACCCGTTGCGGGCCCAGCGTGCCGCGACAATGTTTATTGGCGTTATGATTTTCTTGGGTCTCGCGGGATGGAACGCCTCCGCGGATTCACGCAACAGCAACAAGCAGGCAGGTCAGGTGGCTTCTCAACAAGTCGCTCCCGAAGCCACGGCTCTAACCAATCTCTTAAGCGTGCCACTGAACTTTCAGCCTAATCAAGGCCAGACGGATTCGCGTGTGCAGTTCCTGTCACGCGGAGCCGGCTTCTCGCTCTTCCTCACGCCGAGCGAGGCCGTTCTGAATCTAGAGCGACAAGCATCCCAGAGCTCACTCAACACACTGCGCATGAAGTTGTTGGGTGCGAATGCCAAAGCGACGGCTCTCGGGATGGATCCGCTACCTGGCGTTGCGAGCTATTTTGTCGGCAGCGATCCGAAGAAATGGCACGCCGGCGTCTCAACCTTCGGCAAAGTCAAGTACGCTCAGATCTATCCTGGCGTGGACTTGGTTTTTTACGGCAACCAGCGTCAACTGGAGTACGACTTTGTCGTCGCTCCTGGCGCGGACCCCAGCCTTATCGCATGGCAGATTGACGGTGCCAAGCCCGCCATCGATGCTGAGGGGAACCTTGTGTTAACTGCTCCTGACGGTCCGGCTAGCTTTAAGAAGCCGATTCTCTACCAGATGGACGGAGACAACAAGATCAGCGTTGAAGGCTCGTTTACTGTAGCCTCAGATCAGATACATTTCCGGATTGGCGACTACGATCATGCCAAACCGCTCATCATCGACCCTGTGCTCAGCTATGCCAGTTATCTGGGTGGCACTGGCACAGACAATATCGGGGCGTGGATCGGCCCTGGCCACCAATCTCCGACACAGGGTGTCGCTGTAGATGCTCAGGGCAGCATTTATGTGACCGGCAACACATATTCCACTGATTTCCCAACTGCAAATCCTTATCAAAGCGTGCCCCCAACAAAGATGGCGGGTGTTACCCCGGGGATGTGGTCTTCTGTCTTTGTTACCAAGTTCAGCCCAGACGGCAAGTCCCTCGTCTATTCCACCTATCTGGGCGGGAACGGCGAAGACTACGGTTACGCCATCGCGGTGGATGCCAACGGCAATGCATACGTGACAGGCTCGACAACTTCACCAGATTTCCCGGTGACGCCGGGCGCATACCAGACCGTCTGCTCCCCATATGCTAACAATGCAGGTATAGGTCTTGCCGGGTCAAGTTGCAATTCCTTCTATGATTCCTCCGCATTTGTGACCAAGCTGAACCCCAGCGGAACCGGCATCGTGTACTCCACTTTCCTGGGTGGGTACGGAGGCGGAGGTGCGGGCGCGGTTGCGATTGCCGTTGATGCTGCCGGCCGTGCCTATATCGCCGGAAACGAACAGATTTATTGCTCAACACAGTATGTGTACCAGGGATGTTTCCCAACCACAAGCGGGGCAGTGCTTTCCGGATCATTGACGGGCGGAGGGTCGCCCCAGTACGGCTTTGTTGCCGCATTCGACCCGACCGGCTCTCAGTTGCTCTACTCCACCCTCTTCGGCGATAGCACAGGATCGAACGGCGCCGGCGCCACGTATGCCAGCGGGGTCGCGGTTGATCCAAGTGGGAACTTCTATCTGACCGGGCATACCGAAGCTCCCACTCTGCCGATAACGTCGGGCGTAGTTCAGCCTACCGCAGGCCCTCTTTACAATGCAGCAAGTATGTATGCCTGGCGCGGCTTTGTGGCCAAGTTTAGCCCCGTAACGTCACCCGGCGGGGCATCACTCGCATACTCCACCTATCTCGGCGCACCGGCACTGACTTCAACATCCAACGTCAGTGACTTCATCAGCGGTATAGTTACGGACAGTGCAGGCAATGCCTATGTTACCGGTTACACCCAATCCCCTAACTACCCTGTAACTCCAGGAGCATATCAGATATCCTGCGGGTATGGCGGTGGCCAGTCATGCGCCGCAGCCTACATCACCAAACTGAATCCCACTGGAAGCGCCATCGTATGGGCTACTTACGTAGGCAATCTCAACGGTGGCAGTAATGACGCGATGTCGACCGTGGGTTCAATTCAGCTGGACGGAAGCAACAATGTCTACCTGTCGGGCCAAGCTTGGTTTGGTTTTCCTACGGTCAATCCAGTTGAACCTACCGCAGTCGGAGGATCGTTGCAGACCTTCGTTGCCGAACTTGACTCCGCCGGAAAGAATTTACTTTTCTCCACACAAATCGGCACCATCGGGGTAAATAACATCGGAGTGAGTACCGCGACACCCGCCGGGCTTGCGGTTGATCCCGCGGGAAACATCTATCTTGCGGGTAATACAGTCGGTCCGGGCCTCATCGTCACCCCTGGCGTATTCATGCCAACCGAGAACGACTTTGGCGGCCAGTGCTGTGCATTAGGCAATGGCTTTGTCGCCAGGATAGCTGCACATGGAACCGCCGGTATCGCCTTCACCGCGTTGCCGACCCCCGCTCAATTTGGAGACTTGGTCACGCTGACGGCCACCGTCTCCAAACCCCAGCAATACGCATCCATGCCCACGGGAACCGTCTCGTTCCAGAACGGATCCACAGTCTTGGGAACCGGCATCCTCGATACCACCGGGACCGCGATCTTCACCACATCCTCGCTTACCCCCGCCTCTTATAACCTCACGGCCACCTATGGCGGCGACAGCACCTACGGATCGATAAGTGCCACGGCACCGCTGACGATTACCGCAACCGACGGGGCACCGTCGATTTCGCCGAACCCTGCAGCGTTCGGAAACCAGACGGTAAACTCTTCGGTGCAGATTCCTGTGACCGTGACCAACGTGGGAACCAACTCGTTGGTGATTACCTCGGTCGGTCCAGCTAACTCGTTTGACTTTACCCAGAGCAATAACTGCATCACCACGCTGGCAGTGAACGCTAGCTGCACAGTCACCATCACGTTCAAGCCTACCAGCGCTGCCACAGAGGCGGCGGTCTTTACAATCAGCGACAACGCCGGCACGCAGACCATCCAGGCAACGGGCACCGGTGTAAATCCGATCGCGTCGCAGACCATCACCTTCAATGCACTGCCAAATGTAACTTACGGAGTAAGTCCGATCACGCTATCGGCGACTGCATCTTCAGGTTTGCCGGTCAGTTTCACGGTGAGCGGACCAGCTGCGCTTTCAGGCTCAACGCTAACCATTACCGGAGCGGGCCCCGTAACGGTATCCGCCAACCAGTCGGGCAACACAACCTACGCAGCTGCCGCATCCGTCTCGCAGAGCTTTACAGTGAATCCGGCATCCTTGACGGTGACGGCTAACAACACCTCACGCCCCTTCGGAGCAGCCAACCCGGCGTTCACTTACACGATCACCGGCTTCGTGAATGGCGACTCTTCATCCGTGGTGTCGGGAACGGCGACGGAGACGACGACAGCGACCACTGCATCTACCGCTGGCACCTATCCGATCACCTTTACCACTGAGAGCCTGGTGGCCCTCAACTACAACTTCAATTATGTGAACGGCACGCTGACCGTTTCAGGCGGAGTGTCGCAGACCATCACTTTCAACGCGCTGTCGAATGTAACTTACGGAGTAAGTCCGATCACGCTATCGGCAACCGCATCTTCGGGTCTGCCGGTCAGCTTCACGGTGAGCGGACCAGCAACGGTCTCAGGTTCAACGTTAACCATTACCGGAGCAGGTTCCGTCACGGTAACTGCCAACCAGGCAGGCAATGCTAACTACGCGGCTGCCGCATCCGTCTCGCAGAGCTTTACAGTGAATCCTGCATCCTTGACGGTGACGGCTAACAACACCTCACGCCCCTTCGGAGCAGCCAACCCGGCGTTCACTTACACGATCACCGGCTTCGTGAATGGCGACTCTTCATCTGTAGT
>Ga0316231_1000197_pt1 | contig 99573 bp, 84 predicted proteins | sample TBH18027metaG_FD_206002 | JGI IMG/M metagenome (GOLD analysis project Ga0316231, IMG submission 206002) | Freshwater microbial communities from Trout Bog Lake, Wisconsin, USA - TBH18027 | ecosystem: Environmental > Aquatic > Freshwater > Lake > Hypolimnion/Profundal zone | place: USA: Wisconsin... | reverse complement strand
CGCTATGGGGCAATTCCCACTCTGGCTGCGGCCTTTGATGGCGTCCAGCAGGCCGTCACGCATGACAAGGGCAAACTTGGAGATCAGGTCGCGATTCGCCGGGATTATTTCTTCGACGCATCCAAGGCCACCGCTCCGCTTCCGCGCGCAGAGTTCTACTGTGGTGTATACGGATCAAACGGACACACGCCCAGCAGTGCCAGCTTTGTGATTCCGAATCTTGACCCCGGTAGATATGCCCTGGTGCTGACGAACGTGACCGGAGGCAAGATTCCATACATGGTCACCGTCGTACTGCAGAATCTGCAAAACCAATGGAAACTTGCTGGCTACTATCCCAAGCCGAGTGAAGTTTCCGGCCACGATGCGGCATGGTATGTGCAACAGGCCCGCAAGTATAGGCAGCAAGGAGAGTTACACAACGCGTGGTTCTACTATCAACTGGCCTGGCAAATCTACTCTCCCGTGGATTTCATGAGCAGCTTGCAACTGGACAAGCTCTCAGCCGAAATTCAGGCAGCCCGGCCAGCCGATGTTCCCGGCGCAAATCCGGTGCCGCTGGCCGCTGCCAACGGACGCAGCTACAACTTGACGCAGGCGTTCGCGGTTCCAGATGATCAGGGGCAACTTTCGTTAGTGGTCAAGTATCAGGCCGCCGACGTCAACGACACGGCCCAGGCATTCCAGGACAATTCCGCAGTCATCAAAGCCGTGGTTACCAAGTTCCCGGAGTTGCGGCAGGCTTTTGGGGCCATTGTGGCTCGCGCGACTACCGCGAGTGGTCAGGATTATGGGACCCTGCTGGCGATGAAGGATATTCACTAAAAACAGCAACTCCGAAACGCTAGTATCTACGCTGCCCTCCGCCAAGTACCCGAGCGGGCAGAAATATGACTGCCTTCACCAATTCCAGCACGCCCTCCACGGCAATACCGACTATGCGAAATGGCAAGAGAAACAACCAAACGATGGGATAAAGGAGAATTGCCAACAACGCAAGCGGCCAGCAGAAAAAGAGCACAATCAGCCAGAGGAAAAATGTCATCGCTATCAGCCTCTGTGGGATGATACGCAGCATACTGGCAATCGGTTCCATGCAGGGTTTATCCGGAGGCGGCGGACAGGTGGCCCATATTCGCCTTCTTTTGGCGAATGTGGGAATGCAGGAACGATCACACCCAAGGCTCTTGACCTTGCCCTCAATCTTCCCGAACGCCTCCGGCATTTCCTGCTCTGGGATAGTCGAATACTGGGGCTGTTACCGTCACCTATCAAAGACAGCTCTGGAAATCAGCATTAATGCCGCCTAAACTTGGTGGCGGGATTTGAACTCATTAAGCTGCAATGGAGAAGCTCGTGAAACCTGGAATCGTTCTCGCTGTGCTGTTTGTGAGCTGTCTGCTATGTATCAGCTGTGGCGGAGGTTCGAGCAACTCCAGCGGACCGTACAGCAGCATTACGAGCGGCAACTGGTCGCTCACGGCCACATCGACGGTTACCTCGGGGTTCGTGCTGTCCATCGGAGGAAGCCTGACGCAGTCCGGCAACGTCGTTTCGGGAACCATGCTCGTCTCTTCGTCAGTTTCGAGTTGTCCTTCCCTTTCCGCAGCAGCGATACCTTTCGCCGGGACATTTAGTGGCGGCACGCTGACCCTGATGTCGGCCAATGTCAACAACCAATTTTTGAGGGTGAACGCGATTGGTTCAGGAAATTCGCTGACCGGAACCTACTCCGTTGCGGGCGGTTGCGCGGACGGAGATAATGGAACCATTGCGGCCAGCTACCTACCGCCCCTCACCGGCATTTGGACCGGAACGTTTACAAACCCTGATGGAACATCCATTCCGGTAGATCCTAGTAATCCGCGAGAAGGATACGTGACCGCCAGTGTCACTCTCACGCAGTCCGCCACGGCAATCAATGGGGCCTTTCCGCTCAGCGGGACTTTCAGTAGTAGTTTTGCGCCTGGGCGGGTCTGTTTCGCTTCAGGAGCGATTCCCGGGACTGGCACCACGACAGGTGCCTATGTAATGGGGACCTCTGTAGTAATCTCGGCGGGCGGCACTGATGGAGCAGAGATACTCTTCGAAGGCTGGTTGGGAGAGGCACCACTCAATATCGGGGGCTTGTTCGCCAACGTCACAGCGCCCTGTGGAAGGAGCGTACTCCTTAACCTCGTCCAGCAGCGTTAAGGATGTGCCATCGCATCACGCTTGTTCGTGAGTACCGAGTGTAGAAGATGTGCATAGATGCGCCCAAGTTTTCAGTTGATGCAATCGAAGCTGACGTTCGCGCCGCCATCGCTGCCGGGTTTGATCCTGCCTCACGCGGAAAGCCCTTCAGATTTCACGTGCAATGATTCGCGGACTGTCGATAGCTGGCTGTAAATCGCCAAGGCACGCATTATTTGGTGACCTTAGTCTCGTTGGCGAGAGGTCACTGGCTAAAGCGACCTTGACGCAGCACAGCTTATTTGTGGTGCATAGGGGTCTTTCGCTTCGCTCAAGATGACACTTCAATTCAAAAGCGCGGTAGTTGACGGAAAATCGCCAGGTATCCAGCAATCCCGACAACAGTACAAAGTCAACAACCCGCGCAGCATAGAGGCAATCAGTTCCGTGAGCCGTTTATCCGGCGGCGGCAGTCGCCAAGGCACGCTTGTCGGTTTTGCCGGTCAGCGTGCGCGGCATCTGCAGAACGAAGGAGTAGCTACGCGGAACCTTGTAGTTTTCCAGCAATTTGCGCAAGGCAGCGCGTAAGGCAACATCGGTGAGTTCAGCTCCGGGATGAAGCTGCACGAAAGCATGTAGTCGCGCTCCGTGCTTCTCGTCCGGTAAGGCGATCACGGCGGCTTCCTCTACACCTTCGATTGTTTCCAGCGCGTTCTCCACCTCCGAGGGATAGACCTTTTCGCCGGAGACCTTCACTTGATCGTCCGCGCGCCCAAGCAGGAAGAGAAATCCATCCGCATCAAGATAGCCTTTGTCGCTAGTGTGGAGAATTCCATTGCGAACCTTCTGCGCGGTCATTGCCGGATCACCCAAATAGCCGAGCATGACGGTAGGACCAGAGACGCAGACTTCGCCGATTTGTCCAGTTGCAAGAACCTCGTCGTTATCGTCACGAATTGTGACCGTGATATTCGGCAGCGGCCTGCCTACCGATCCGGGGGCATTGTCTTCCGGCGGACTGAACGCGACTACCGGTGAAAGTTCGGTCGTGCCATAGCCCTGCACAAGACGGTGCGCGAAACGCTCCTGGAATTCCTGGGCGATTCGCTCCGGCAGGCGTTCCGCTCCGGCAATGCATAGCCAAAGCGAACTGGCGTCAACGGGTGTCGGCTCCTTGGTCAACACACGGTATTGGGCGGGCACGGCAATCAGGGTTGAGACACGATGCTTCTCGATGAGTTGCAGGATCTGACGCGGAATGAATTTCTCAGGCACCACCACAGAGGCGCCCGTTGTCAGAGGCAGCAAGGTAGAGATGGTGAGTCCGTAAGCGTGAAAGAGCGGCAACACAGCAAGCATGACTTCGGTATCATCGAAGCCGGTGGCTTGCTTGCATCCGTCGATGTTGGCGAGCATGTTCTCTTCGCTGAGTGCGACCGCCTTTGGACGCCCCGTCGCACCAGAGGTGTACAGCAACACAGCGGCTCCATCCGGTCTCGGAGCCATGGGAACCTGGCCCGGCTCAAATTCCGGGGAGGCATCGCCAATCCAGCACGGTATTCCAACAGCCGTCAATTGAGGTACGAACTCCTCGCCGGTAATGACCAAGCCGACTCCGGTCTCCATGGTCATTAACTTCAGCAATTGCGGCGGCGCCAGAGTCGGCAGCACGGCAACAGTCTTGCCTGCCCATACAGCGCCCAGGAATAGCGGAGCAAATTCCGGCGTATTCGAATGCAACAACGCCACTGTGGGTCCGGGTACGCGATCCGCGATACGACGGGCTACGCTGGCAACTCTCCGTTCCAACTCGGAGTATGAAATCGAATAGCTGGTACCGATGATCGCAAGTCGGTCCGGATAGCGGCTCGCCGCCGCTTGGAACCGCTCGAGGATGGCGCTGGTTCGCATTCCTTCGCCTCATTCTCTGAAAAAACTGACGATTATTGCGGGGCTAGTTTAGCACGCAGGTGCTCGCCGCACTAGGTGATGGGTGCCGGAGTAGGTGGCAATACGCAGAGGCGTTCTGGAAGCGTGGCAGCGACCGCTAATGAGCGCGCAACGCGATTAATCCATTCCGTCGCTGAATCTTCTGGTTCAAAACCAGCGAACGCGCCAGCCTGCGCAATGCCGGCGGTAACGGTAACCGCGATCGGTTCCATTGCTTCGCGCAATTGCCCCACCAGCGCCTCGGTTTCTGCAACATTCATATGCGGCAGCAACAGCGCGACGGTGTCACGGTCATAGCGGAATGGCATCGCCTGATCCTGCGCGATTGAGCGCAGGGTACGGACTAGTTCCGAGACCGCGAACTCCGTCTGCGATTCCGAGGTAAGCGAGGCAACTTGCAGCAGCGCCAGGGTGCTGGAAAATTCTACCCCCTCGCGTTGACGTCCGAGTTCCACGACTACAGCATCAATGTACGAGGAGCGCTTGAGTAATCCGGTTTTTTCCTCGGCCACCCCGAGAGTTGACACCAGGGATCGCAGGCGAGCTCCGTGAACCGCAAGCGCCACCTGGTCGACCATCGACCGCAGCAACGCTATGTCGTCAGTTGACCAGCGCCGGCGTTCGCCACACTGCTGCACAATGAACAACCCAATAGGTTGGTCATCGCTGAGCAGAGCCAGAACAACCAGCGAGCGCACGTTCAGACGGGCAAGCTCCTGACGAATCGGCAAAAGCGGTTCGGAGAGTTGCACGTCGGCGGCGCGAAATACGGGCTCAATCGACGTGAGACGCTGGCTATGCGCAAGCAAACGGACCATGGCCGTGCGCTCAGATTTCGGCACTTCCGGCGAACAGTACTCCACGACCAGGGAAGGCGGCTTGCCGGGCGTGGCCAGCGCAGCCAGGCAGCGGCTGTACTGCCAACGCGCGCCAATCTGGTTCACCGCAGTCACCAGCACGGAGCGGGGGTCAAGCTGGCGCGCAATCATACGGCTGACTTCGGCAGCCCGCACCATGCCATCGGCGGTGCGATTGCGCTCAACCGGTTCTTCGTGCTGAATAACAGGCACTGCCAATCCTGCGCTTATGAAGAGCATCCGCACTCGCGGGTTATTTTCCAAATCAGCGGCAAAAGATTGCTTGAGCTGTTCAATCTTTTCCAGCGCTTTGTCACGCATCCCATACTGCAGAAAGATCTCAGCCTGCAGAATCAGGTCCTCAAGAACCTTGGGTGCCGGAGCTTCCGTTGAGTTCGCCTCATCGCCTGAAACCGTAATCTGCTCCGCGGGGTCAATGCCAAGGCGCTTGGCGACTGTTTGCAAACGATCTTCCGGGGCATGTCCGGCGAGCTTCATCATGCGCTGCTTGTGTTCAGCTTCGTATGGATCGATATCGACCGCGCGGTCCAGCGCGTCTAGAGCCCTGGCATAGTTACCCACGTCAAAGTACAGATCGAAAAGCCGGGAAAGTATCTGCGAATACTCAAGCTCCCGATTGGCGCTGTTGTAGAGTTCAGCGAGATATTCGAAAAATGGGATGTTGGGTTTACTTTGATCGGCCAGCCGGGCCATATCTTGCATGAATTCGTGACGCCGCCCGGCCTTCCGGTAGAACTCTTCCAGACGCCGTGCTAAACCCAGTGCGCGCTCCGCGCGATCGCGGTCCACAAGTCCGCCAATCACGGAATGGAGGGTGAAAAGATTGCCGTTTGGATTGCGCTCAAACATTCCCCACGCAAACGGTTCAGCCTCTTCTACCCTTCCCACCGCCAGCAGAGCCAAGGCGTAAGGCTCCCGCGCCTCTTCAGGACTGGAGGGATATGTTGCAAGCGGCTGTAAGAGTTCAATCGCTTCATTCGGACGTCCCCGCGCGATTAACGCCCGGCCATACCCAAGGCGTGCGGCCATGTTCGAAGGATCGTTCCCGTAGGCACTCTGATAAGCGTTCGATGCGTCTTGCCCAAGGCGTTCGAGAATAATGCCGAGATTTACCAGGGCTGCCGCAGCAAGAGCTGACTCATGCAGCGCTTCCGCAATGCGCGCCTGCTCGCGATAATCCTCCAGCCGTGGGTCTAACTCAAGCGAGTGACTGATGCACGCGAGCGCACGGCGCGGTTCGCCCTGCCTTTGAAACTCTTCAAAGGCCACGCGATAGGCTTCAGCGGCATCCTTGCGGTTGGTATTTTCGCACAGCTCTGCGTAATGGCTCACCAGCTCTGCGTCCAGCGTCTTTAGCCTTTGTAGTTTACGGAAGGTCACGGCAGCATCACCGAGCTGCTTGGTTTCGATGAAACGACCAAACAGGCGGCGGAGCAGATCCGATGCCAACACATGTTGGCCGAGCGAGATGCTCAGGTCGGCAGCCTTCTGTAAAAGTGCATCATTTGCTGGCTGCAACTCGATTGCAGCACGAAATTCCGCGAGCGCCAGCTCAGGCTTGCCCCTTTCCAGGAGCTTTTCTGCGCGCTCTATCAATTTAGCGGGATCGCTCATGGTCTATTAGCGATTCTAAGCTTCAATGTATATTGGCGCATATCTCGTTGGTTTGGAAAATCTCTTCTCTGGGAGTACCCAACCGGACACCGTCCATTCAACACCATCTCTTGACACTTCGCTTTTTATTCGCCAAACTATTGGAACTTTGCGGGTTGACGAAAGGACCAGCTATGGCTTTGACGCGGCGGCAACGACAGATGTACGACTTCATCGCTGAGTTTGTCCAGAGCAACGGGTACTCTCCGTCTTTTGAGGAAATCGGCGCGGCCATGGGCCTCAGTTCGCTTGCCACCGTGCACAAACACATCAACAATCTGCAAACCAAAAAGTTGCTGCACCGCGATTACAATCGCAGCCGGTCCATCGATGTGCTGCCACTTCCCGATGGAATCCCGGAGCGGAGCCGACCGGTAGTTGTCAGTTCGCTCGAATTGCCGCTCGTGGGACGCATTGCTGCCGGCAAACCGATTGAGCAGGTGGAGATTCCAGAAACTATTTCGCTCACAGATTTCACGCGCGCCAAAGATGTTTTCGTTCTCCAGGTGGTGGGCGAAAGCATGCAAGACGAACACATCATGAACGGCGACTACGTATTGGTGGAGAAGGCGGAGACCGCGCGCGAAGGCGAGATTGTGGTAGCGCTGATTAACGGCTCGGAAACTACCCTTAAACGGCTCTATCACGCCGGGGAGCAGATTCGTTTGCAACCCTCCAATGCCGCGATGAAACCGATCATGGTTCCAGCAGATTCCGTGCGGGTGCAGGGGCGCGTAGTGGCAGTGCTACGTAAGTATTGAATTTTTCGCAAAATGCAAAACCCCGACCTTAGCGCGGCCGGGGTCGCGGAATCGCGCTCTACTCAGGAAAGCTTTTCCAGGGCCTTTTCGATTGTCTCTTTTTGGACGTAGCCGACGATCTGCTCCTGCACCTGGCCGCCCTTGAAGACAAGCAGGGTAGGAATACCGCGGACACCGTACCGCTGCGGAGTCGCCGTATTTCGGTCAACATCCATCTTTCCGACCTTGATCTTGCCTTGATAAGACTTCGCAATCTCATCCACAACCGGCGCAAGTGCCTTGCACGGGCCGCACCACGTCGCCCAAAAATCAACCAGGACCGGCTGCTCACTCTTGAGCACCTCTTGATCGAAGTTTGCGTCTGTTACTTCCAGAATTGCATCGCTTGCCATTCTTCCTCCAGTTTCAAACCAAAGCTCCTCTGCCGGGCGGCAAAAGGTAAATGTCATCGTAACACTTTGATTTGATGTTCTAGCGTAACTTTGGACGCAGAAGGAGCCTGCGTCCACTAAATTCGCCCTGAAGCCCACATAAGAAGAGGCGTCCTGAGGCCCAGGACGCCTGCGGCAGCCTCCCTCCCCCGAAAGAAGCTGCCTTCTTCAACAAACAATGACAGCCGGATAGTGGCCCCAAACTGCGCAATAATCAAGTATCGTTCGTAACAATTTCCCCGAAACGATGGATAGTGACTGTTTCATGACGACGCCGCTGTCGTTGTGATTATCAAGTTCGATTGAAAAGCCCCATAGCACCGTAGGCCCGCCTCTGCTTACAATAGTGGCGGAGGATTCATGCGCTATCTCGTTGCAGTTCTTGCCTTGGCCGGACTCCTGGTTTCCTGCTTTGCCCTGCGCGAACACTTCCGCACCGAGCCATCTCCCTGCAGCATTAACGAGCGCTGGGACTGTGGCGTAGTCAATCACAGCCCCTTTGCCGAAATTGAGGGCGTTCCCGTCGCAGTCCTCGGAATCCTGGGCTACGCCGCAATCGCTGCTTTTGCTCTCGCTCGTCGTTGGTGGATTGTGCTGCTGCTCACAACCGGAGCAGTAGGTTTCTCAATCTATCTCACCTACGTCGAGGCGAGAATTCTGGAAACCTACTGCATCTGGTGCGTGACCTCTGCAGGCATCATCGCCCTCACGGAAATAGCAACGATCGTGGCCCTGATCCGGTGGCGAAGGCGCTCCGCCTGAGAGCAAATCGCTTTCCTGCTGCTTAGGCGGCTAACGTGGCGGTGCAGTTTGGACAACGGCGTGCTTCCAGAGGAATCTCCAGAGTGCACTCCGAGCATTTCTTGGTGGTTGGCGGTGCTGCCGGCACTGGCTTTTTGAAGCGGTCCATCAACGCGTTCACCGGCAGCACTACCGCAAAGTAAACCGCAGTGGCTACCAGCAGGAACGAGATGAGCGCATTCAGGAAGTTGCCCACCATCAACTTCGAGCCGTTGACCGTGAATGCGATGTTGCTGAAGTCAGGCTTCCCGAAAATGACGGCAATCAGCGGCGTGAGCAGATCTTTGGTGAAGGAAGTGACGACCGCGCCGAAAGCTGCGCCGATCACCACGCCTACGGCGAGATCAACAACATTGCCGCGCAGAACAAAATCACGAAATCCTTTAAGCATATGCACGCTCTCCTTACGGTGTGCAAAACGGTGTGTAAATCAATTTGCAGAGCACGGTCAGTTTTACGGCGCTGTTCTTGGCGATGGGGGAAATGCCCGCCTCAAACCGCCTGCCCCGCACTGAATCCCGAAGCCCAGGCCCACTGAAAATTGTACCCGCCAAGTTGCCCGGTCACATCCACCACTTCGCCTACAAAGTACAGCCCGGGAACCTTCAGAGTCTCCATGGTCTTCGCCGAAAGCTCGTTCGTGTCCACGCCTCCGGCTGTGACCTCAGCTTTTGCAAATCCCTCCGTACCTGAGGGCACAAATTCAAAGTGATGCAGTATTCGTTCCGCCTCTTCAATCGCCGGATTTGTCCATTTTTTGAATGGATACAATTCCAGCCATCGCTCTGCCAGACGAATCGGGAGGACCTCCCGGAGAGCCGTGCCTGCGGCCACCGCGTCGCGGCGCGCTCCCGAAGTCAGCAGATGAGCAAATACCTGCTGATCCGGTGCCATATCCAGCGTAACTTTCTCTTCTGGGTGCCAGTATGAAGAGATCTGCAGAATAGCAGGCCCGCTGAAACCGTGGTGGGTGATCAGCAGTTTCTCCCGGAAACTCTCTTTGCCGATCGTAGCGATCACTTCGGTGGAGAGTCCGGTGAGATCGCAAAACCGCTTTGTGTCTGCCGAATTCAGGGTAAATGCCACTAACGCAGGCCGCGGCTCCACCACGTTGAGCCCAAACTGACGCGCCAGTTCGTAACCAAACGCCGTGGCCCCCATCTTCGGAATCGAAAGCCCACCGGTCGCAACCACCAGGGCGTTGGAAGCAAACTCATGCTCTCCAGTGATTGCCGTAAACTGTCCAGCGTGCCGCAATTCCTTCACCTGGGTCGAGAGCTTCACCCGCACTCCGACGCGCACGCATTCTTCTTCCAGCATGGTCAGAATATCCTGCGCGCTGCGGTCGCAAAACAACTGTCCCAACTTCTTCTCATGCCACGCAATACGGTGGCGTTCAACCATACTAATGAAATTCTCAGGTGTGTAGCGGGCTAGCGCCGATTTCGCAAAGTGCGGATTACCTGAGATGAAATTCCCGGACTCACTACCCCGATTGGTGAAGTTGCAGCGGCCTCCGCCCGAGATCAGGATCTTCTGCCCTGCCCGGTTGGAGCTTTCCAGCACGGTGACCGAGCGACCGCGTTTTCCGGCCTCGATCGCACACATCAATCCCGCGGCGCCTGCGCCCAGGATGAGGACATCGGAATGGTACTTCATGCGGTAAGCCTCCGCGCAACTGATCGCACTGTGCGCTGCTCCAAAATTAGCCGCATCGTTCGCGCCAACCGGCCACTTCCTACATTACAAGACTCTCGCCTTGTCTGCCGCATCCAAGCCTGTTTGCCTGCACCGATCCAGCATTGTCCAGGAACTTGTATTCCAAAAATTCAGGATAGTATAAGTTTTGCGAATGATCTTTGAGGTTATCATTAGCATAGCGAACCTCGGGGTGGGCGTTCGCGGGAAACGGGGTTGGCGTGATGACCGAGACTGCGCTGCAACGCTCCACCAGCTATTCCAAAGGCCCGGACACTCCTCCGCTGATGGAACTCTGTATTGGCGAAATTCTTGACCAAATGGCAGCACGTTATCCCGATTCTCCTGCCCTCATCCTCCGTCAGGAACATCTGCGATTTAATTGGGCCGAGTTGCACGCCGAAGTGGAGCGCACGGCTCGCGGTCTGATGGCCTTGGGATTTGCCAAGGGTGACCGAGTCGGAATCTGGGCCACCAACATCTCTCAGTGGGTCTTGATGCAATTTGCGACCGCCAAGGCGGGCGTTGTGCTGGTCAATCTCAATCTCGGATTCCGGGCTCATGAACTGGAATATGTTCTGAAGCAGTCTGGTTGCAAGGGACTCGTCATGCAGCACCGCTTCCGCGACTGCGACTACGTTGAGACGATTCGCCACCTAGCTCCTGAGCTTGACACTTGCCTGCCCGGCGAATTGCGCGCCGCGCGATTGCCCAATCTTCGGCAGGTCGTCTATATCGGACAAAATCCACCACCGGATGGCATGTTGACCTGGAGCAAGATGATGGTTCAGGCCGACCGCGTAAGCCATGCAGATTTACGAGTCCGCGAGCGCAGCCTCTCTCCGCATGACACCGTCAACATTCAGTACACCAGTGGCACCACGGGCACACCGAAAGGCGCCGAACTCAGCCACTATAACGTGGCAAACAACGGACGCTTCATCGGCGACTCAATGAAGCTTACTGAACGCGACAAAGTATGTATCCCGGTTCCCTTCTATCACTGCTTTGGCATGGTGCTGGGTAACATGGCCTGCCTTACCCACGGTTCCGCCATGGTGATTCCGGCGGACTACTTCGACCCTCTCGCGACCATGCAGACTGTCCACGATGAGCGATGTACCGCGCTCTACGGCGTGCCTACCATGTTCATTGCCGAGTTCTCGCACGCACGCTTCAAGGAGTTCGATTTCACCTCACTGCGCACCGGCATCATGGCTGGCTCACTCTGTCCAATTGAGTTGATGCGTCGTGTTATCCGCGAAATGCACTGCACCGAACTTACTATTTGTTACGGACTTACCGAGGCTTCGCCGGTTATAACCCAAACCACCACCGAGGACACACTGGAGCGCAAGACCACCACTGTCGGACGTGCCCTGCCGCATACTGAAGTAAAGATTATCGACCCGAACACAGGCAAAGAAGTACCGATTGGCGAAAACGGCGAGCTCTGCACCCGTGGCTATCTCGTAATGAATGGCTACCACAATGATCCGGAGAACACTCGGGCAACCATTGAGCCTGACGGTTGGCTGCACTCCGGCGACATTGCCAGCATGGACGAGCATGGGTACGTCGTTATCACAGGACGTTTGAAGGAAATGATTATTCGCGGCGGCGAAAATATTTATCCGCGCGAGATCGAGGAATACCTCTACTCCTGCCCCGGAGTAAAAGATGTGCAAGTGATCGGCATACCCAGCGAGAGATATGGCGAAGAAGTGATGGCGTGGATCATTCCGCACGAGGGAGTAACCCTCGAAGCCGAGGCCGTCAAATCCTTCTGCAAGGGCGAGATTGCAAACTTCAAGGTTCCTAAGTTCGTCAAGTTTGTCGATTCATTCCCTACAACCGTTACCGGCAAGGTTCAAAAGTTCATTATGCGACGTATGGCTATCGAAGAAATGGGTCTCTCATAACATCACTCAAACGACTGCACTACTGAGGCGCTCCGGCGCCTCGCTTTTTTTGCGCAAGATAGAATCAGTAATAGTGAAATTCGCGAGTAACGAGTTGACGAAAAACGTTGAGCCCTCATTCTGGAGTCGCGGGCCATTGGCGGGCATGGTCGCATCTGAGGTAGCGATCACCGTCTCCATCGAGCTACTTGCGCGCCGCGCCCACCTCTCTCTTGCTACGATTCTGGTCGACCGTTCTTTGCTCGCCTTGGCGCTGTTGGTACTTATTGTGCGCCCGCCTAAAAGCCAATGGCTGCCACGCTCTCCACGACTCGCGTGGCTGCGGGTTGTTACTGGCGGACTTACCTTTGTAGGTTGGTTCGGCGCAATCGGTTTGCTGAGCGGACGAGTGACCCAGGCCGTCCTGCTTCTGGATGCATTGATTCTCGCCTATGTACGTGGCCCGCGCCGCAGCTACGAACGACGCACCTTGCTAGTGCTGGCCACTGCGCTCGTGCTGTTCGCTGCCGAGGCCGTGCGCGAACCGGGAACAGTGCTGAATGCTCCACGCGGCGTCATCTTTCTGATCATCGCGCTAGTATCACGCGCGGCTACTTACAAAGTCTGGGAGCGAGCTCAAGGCAAGGACGAACATCTTTTTTGGCTTATCGCGCCTGCGCTCGTTGGCGCGGCACTTGGTGGAGCTTTCCTCGGCATCAGCACGCACCGTGGGTTACAGACGCTTTCTCCTCAGATGTGGGGCGTCATGTTACTCGTGGCCATGGTGGGACTTACCGGATACTTCTACATGAACACCGTAATGTTACTTCTTGGTGCCTTCTACACACGTGTCGTTGAGTTATGGCAGGTGCCAATCTTGTGGGCAATCCACCTGCTCACGGATCAGGCACGGATTGACTTATTGCAAGGCATGCTCGGTTTTTTGGTAGCATGCGCGTCCGCCTACACCTACCTGCAGCATAAGAGAGGACAACCGCCCTCGCCGGACTCTGAGCGCAGCGGAGATCCCCAACGCCGCTCGACTTAGCAGAGGCAGTTCAGCCTGCCACTCTCAGTCGCTCGATCTACCTCACCCACGTAATAACCAGGCCAATCGCCGCGGCAAACATCGCCAGTGTCGTCAACCATCCCAGCGTGTTCATTGCAAGCGTGTTTCTCCATCGGCCCACGATTTTGCTGTTGTTGGTAATCAGCATCAACACCAGCATGAGGAAGGGCGTTGAGAAGCCCTGCACGATTCCGGCGAAAACCAGCGCCTTCATTGGATTGATCCCGAAGAAATTGAGCGCCATCGCCAGTAACGTAAACACTACGATTGCGACGTAAAAGTTTTTCGCATCCGCTGGCTTCACATGGAGACCGTGCCTCCATCCGAACGACTGACACAGGTCGTAAGCTGCGCCGATCGTCATTACAGGCACCGCCAGGAACCCCACGCCGATCACTCCTATGGCAAATAGAAGTCCTGCCGCGTTGCCTGCCAACGGACGCAGAGCCTGAGCAGCTTCGGCCGCCGTGTTGATGTCGTGTTGCCCTGCCTTGAACAGCGTGGCAGCCGTGGACAGGATGATGAAGTACATCACAATGTTTGAGAAAAACATCCCGAAAGCCACATCACGCGCCGAGTGCCGCAGTTCCTCTTTCGTGGTGCCAATGCGGTCCGTCAGGCGGCGGCGTCCCATCGAAATATCTTCTTCTACGTCTTGATTGGACTGCCAGGAATACAAGTAAGCCGAAAGCGTTGTTCCGATCACTGCCACCAGCATCGCCAGGAAATCTTTGTTGAACTGGATCGTTGGAATCAGCGTCCCACGGAGGGTCGGCAGTAACTCAGGTTTTGCCAGAAACGCCGAGCCAATATACGCGAGCAGGGCTACAGCCAGCCATCGGAAGACGTTCCGGATCAGTGTGTACGAGCCCCATATCTGCAACGCAAGAATCGTCAGGGTCACAGCGATTACGACCCATCCAATTGGAACCGGAATCAATAGATTGAGAGCTGCGGCCATTCCGCCGATGTCGGCTCCGGCTTCAATAATGTTGCCAACAATTGCAGTGATCAGGAAAAAGTACAGGATGGTTCGTGAATAGTGTTCTCGAATAACCGCGAATAATCCCTTGCCGGCCACCTGGCCCAGCTTTGAGCAGAGATATACCACGGCAAACATCATAGGAAAGGTGACAGGAGCGGTCCATAAGAACGCCGGACCCAAGCTTGCTCCCGCGCTGGCGTAGGTTCCGATGGCTGATGGATCATCATCTGCGGCACCAGTAATGAGGCCCAATCCAATCGACCGGAATGTTCCTTTGGTGAGCGGTTTCGAGCGTCCGCTCTTGTAGCGTTCCACTAACTCTGGATCGTGACGCCTCCGATCCAGTGGCACTTGCGGCTGGGTAACCATAATGAAGAAGTTCGAAGCGGAGTTGCGGAATGAGGTTGCACCAGATGCAAAAGAACAATATTGCATCAATCAGGGAGGAGAGGGGGATTTCCTCAGGCCGCGCAAGTAGAATTGACCTTAAGCCATGTCTGAATTGAAGAGTCTCTCGCCTGAAATTCTGCTGCACGTTTCGCAGACAATCGATGTTCCGCTTCGCGGCCTTGTGTCTGTCATCGGATTGCTCGATGAAGGCGGTACCGTGCCTTTTATCGCACGTTATCGCAAGGAGGCGACGGGCAATCTGGACGAAGTAAAGGTTCGCGAGATTGAAGAACAGCTAGCCTATTTTCGTGATCTGGCCTCACGCCGCGAAACCATCCTCCGGTCTATTGAGGAACAAGGCAAGCTGACGGATGAATTGAAAGCTCGCATCGAGAAATCTCTCGACAAGAATGAATTGGAAGATCTGTATCTTCCCTTCAAACCCAAACGCCGGACTAAGGCCACGATAGCGCGCGAAAAGGGTTTGGAACCACTGGCTCAATACATCTGGGGACAGCAACCGGCCGAACTTCCGCTCATCGACTTTGCGGCTACTTTCATTAACCAGGAAAAAGGCGTAGCCAGCATTGACGAAGCGCTCGAAGGTGCACGTCACATCGTCGCCGAAACCATCAGCGAAAGCGCCGACCTGCGAAAGGCGCTGCGTCAACTCATGTTTGACGAAGGCATGATCATCAGCCGCAGGGCGACGGATGCCGTCGATGAGCAACAAAAGTTTGCGATGTACTACGACTATCGCGAACCGGTGAAGACGATCCCCTCGCATCGCATGCTGGCCATTCGCCGGGGCGAAACTGAAAACGTCCTTTTCTTTCTGATGGAGCTTGAGCCGCAACGCGCGGTGGATACGTTGCGTTCGCGTATTCTACGTGCAACGGGCGATTGGACTCCGCAACTCACGTTGGCAATTGAGGACGCGTGGCAGCGCTTGCTGAATTCATCCATCCAAGGCGAAATTCGCCTGGAATTGAAGAAGCGTTCCGACGCTGATGCCATCGCCGTTTTCCGCGACAATCTGCACAACCTGTTGCTCTCTCCGCCTGCCGGACCTATCTCCGTGCTCGGCATTGATCCCGGCCTGCGCACCGGTTGCAAGCTAGCGATTGTGGACGAGACCGGCAAGTTTGTGGCCCATGACGTGATGTATCCGTTCACCTCGAAGAGCGGGCTGGAACAGTCGGCAAGAGTGATTGAGAAATTGATGGCGCAACATAACGTACGTGCCATTGCGATTGGAAACGGGACCGCCGGTCGGGAGACTGACCAGTTCGTACGCGAATTTTTGCATGAGCGAAAACTCGACAATATCTTCGCCGTAACCGTCAGTGAGAGCGGCGCGAGTGTGTACTCCGCTTCCGATGTGGCGCGTCAGGAATTCCCCGATCTGGACCTCACGGTGCGCGGAGCGATCAGCATTGCGCGTCGTTTGCAAGACCCTTTGTCAGAGTTGGTGAAGGTCGACCCGAAATCGATTGGCGTGGGCCAGTACCAGCACGATGTCGATCAGCGCAATCTGCAGCAATCGCTCGAGACGGTGATCGAGAGTTGCGTGAATCGCGTAGGCGTCGACCTGAATACATCGTCGTGGACGCTGTTGCGTTACGTGGCCGGAGTGACTGAACGCACCGCGGTGAACATCGTGAAATATCGCGACGAAAACGGACGCTTTCACTCGCGCGCACAACTGATGAAAGTTCCCGGAGTTGGTCCGAAAACATTCGAGCAGGCCGCCGGGTTCCTGCGCATTCGCGATGGCGAGAATCCGCTCGATATGACTGCGGTGCATCCTGAATCGTATTCAGTCGTCGAACAGATTGCAGAATTGCTGAAGACTCCCATGCGCGAACTGATCAATCGTCCCGAACTGCTGGAGAAAGTTGATCGCGCGCAACTCACCGTAGGAACGTTCACACTGAACGACATTCTCGAAGAGCTGAAAAAACCGGGGCGCGATCCGCGCGACAAATTCGTTGCACCCGTTTTTGCCGAAGGTGTTCGCGAGATTGCCGATGCGCAGCCAGGAATGATTCTGGAAGGGGTTGTGACCAATGTGACAAAATTCGGAGCGTTCGTGGATATCGGGGTGCATCAGGATGGACTGGTGCATATCAGCGAGCTCTCAAATCGATATATCAAGGAACCGAGCGAGGCCGTTAAGGTAGGACAGATCGTGAAAGTGAAAGTGCTGAGTGCGGATGTGAAGACCAAGCGCATCGCTCTCTCCATGAAAGCCTTGCTCGAAGCTACCTCGAAGGCTCACGTCAAGAATCTGCAAACGGCAAAACCTGCGGAGAAACCGCAGATGTCAGTTGAGCAGAAGCTCTCGATGCTGTCGGCCAAGTGGAAGGCACGCTGAGAAACGAATCCCTTGGAGTTGAGGATTGTGCACCCCACCTTGTCCGCGCGAAAACAGCGCGGCGAAGGTGGGACGTCCGCAATTTTGTTATTCTCCACCTTCAGAGCTTCACTTTGCCAAATATTGTTCCCAATGCCAGAGCATGCGGTTGAAGAGGTGCGTGCGCGCATCTTGACCGCCAATACCGTGAGTTTTGCCGGGGTAGAGTTGCAGGTCAAAGGGACGCCCAGCATTGATCATGGCATTGATGAACTGAATAGAGTTTTGCATGTGCACGTTGTCGTCGCTGGTGCCATGCACCAGCAGGAGCCGCCCTTTCAGTTTTGCGGCTGACTTCACGATGCTGGACTTGTCGTATTGTTCTGCGTTGTCTTTGGGTAAGCCCATATAGCGTTCAGTGTAAGTGGAATCGTAATCGCGCCAATCGGTAACCGGCGCCACGCTGATTCCGGCTTTGAAGCGGTCGGAGTGAGTCATGGCGTAGGCGGTCATTGTTCCTCCATAGCTCCAACCCCACCAACCAAGGCGCGTGCCATCCAGTTGAGGGAACTTTGCGAGCGCCTGATCGAGGGCGGCGAGTTGGTCACGTAACTCGACTTCGCCGAGGTGGTGGAGAGTGGGCAGGGCAAATTTTCGCCCGCGATTGCTCATGCCGCGATTGTCTACTTTTAACACGGCGAATCCGTGATGGGCCAACACCTGATCGAATGCGTCGATCGTGCGCACGCTGTCACGCGCGGTTTGTTGGTGCGGGCCGCCGTAAGGATTCAGGATCAGCGGGACCTTCCCGTTGACTTCCGTAGTCGCGCCGTGGGGTGGCAGCAGAATTACACCGCGCAGAAGTTGACCGTCTTCAGCACGGAAGTCAACAAACTGCGGGTTGAGGGTGTCATATCCGTCCCAGGTGTGGGAGGCCCAGACTTCGGTGCAGGATCCGTTGACGGCGCATATCTGCATCTTCGCCGGAGCGGTGAGTGCGCTATAAGTGTCCACAAAAAACTTTGCGTCCGAGGTCATAGAGACCGTGTGCACGCCGCGTTGGTGAGTTACCTGGACAGCATCGCCGCCTGCCAGTGGCACAACAAAGAGATGCTCCTGACGGTCATCGCCCTTGTTCGCCTCAAGGTAGAGCACGCCCTTCGAGTCGTCGACTGCGAGCAGGTTGTGAACCTCGTATTCGCCCTTCTCTAACTGGCGCTCCAACTTCGCATCAGCAGCAAGTGGTTTTGTGGCATCAAAACTATATAGATAGGCATGTGTGAATCCATCTCGCCAACTCAACCAGAGAAATTCGTTGCTGGAGTCGAGAAAGCGGAGGCCCTGGTGAGCATCGCGTCCCATCGGGTCGTGAAGTTCGATGTAATTGGGATCGCTCTCATGCAACACCAGGCGCGAGTGCCCCGTGGCGATGTCGATGAAGTACAAGTCCTGCTGGGTTTGCGAACGGTTGAGGACCATTGCCCACGCCAGTCCTGGCCTTGCCCAGCCAAAGCGAGGAATGTAGAGCTCACCCTTCACTCCGAGATCGATTTCCTTCGCGGCACCGTCGAGGTCTGTCAACATTAATTTGACCGTAGGATTGGGGTCACCAGCCTTGGGATAACGCTCCTGGTTGGTTTCAGGATGAGTTGGAATCCAGTTGACAATGGGATATTGCGGAACTTGAACCTCATTCATCTGGAGGTAGAGGATCTGCTTTGCATCAGGCGACCAGAAGTAGTTTGAGCGTACCTCCAGCTCTTCCTGGTAAAGCCAGTCTACCTCGCCGTTGAGCAGGGCTCGGTCGCTGCTTTGAGTAAGAGCTGTTTCCGCGCCTCCGGTGACGGGGCGAAAGTAGAGATTGTGGCCGCGCAAGTAGCTCAGAAATTTTCCGTCCGGGGAAAACTTGGGGTCGCTCGACGGCTCGCTCGCATCGGTCAATTGGCGGCCTTTGGCTGCGGCCAAATCGAAGATATAGAGCTGTCCCATGGCGTCTAAGAGGAGGCTCTTGGAATCGGGCGCCCACTGGTATTCAGCCACGCCGAATCGGGCGCGATTGTCGCGCTCGCGATCATCGTTGCGTTTACTGCTGGAGGGCGTAAGTGCCGCGAGTTTATCGGCGGCAATGAGTTGCGCGCTCTTACCGCTCGCAGGATCGAAGTAGTGGAGCGAATCGTGCCCGCCGCCAGTTCCGCGCTGGATGTAACTAAGCTTGGTACCGTCCGGGCTCCACTGCGCTGCGGCGGGCGGGCGATCACCCATAGCAGAGGGCGCGTAAATCGCCTCCACTGTATATTGCTGCTTCGTGACCGGTGACTGCTGTGCCACGGTTGCCACGGTTGCGAGCGCACAGAGCGCTACTAGCCATCTGCTCGTCTTCAAAGGAGTTTCTCCGCAAAAGCTGAGGATACCCTGCGAAGGTAAATGTGAGCTGGCAAATTATGCAAGGCGAAGCGGTTCAGCGGGAACTCAGCGAAGAGTCAGCCAGATGCGCGCCAGACTGAAGAGTGCGATGAATATACCGAAGAGGAAGAATAGGTTATGGGCGGTTTGCTTCGGTAGCGCGTCAGGAATAGGGACGCCGCGCTCGCGGAACACGGCGGCCAGTGCGCGATCCTGCTTGCGGAGAAAATCTGCCAATTGGACGTGGAACAGTACAATTGTCAGGCCAAGCAAGACGCGGGTAAACTCTATGAGCATGGGTATAATTTAGGCGACGCGCCGTGATCCATCCATCGGGCAAATTCCCTAGGCGCGGGGCCAAAAAACCTTGGCTCCCTCAACGTGCTAGAATTTTAGACATGGGCGTCCTAGGAATTCATGCCAACTGATCTTGAAAAGCTTGTCGAACTACAGGCGGTTGACCTCGAACTTGCGCGCCTTAACGCGCAGCTCGCAGCCATACCGAAGACCATTGCCCACATCGACGCTAAGCTGGCCAGTGCTCGCAAGCGTGTAGAAGATGCTCGCGCCTCCATCAAGGCCGCCGACACTGCGAAGCGTCAACATGAACAGGAGATCCAATCTCTTAACGAGAAGATTCTCAAGTTTCGCGGCCAGTCATCCAGTATAAAAAACAACGAACAGTACAAGGCTCTGCTCTCTGAAATTGCGCATGCCGAAGGCGAGATTACGCGCTACGAAGAGAAGATCCTCGAAGTCATGATGACCAGCGATTCACTGCAGGCGCAACTTGCTGCCGCTGAAGCCGCACTGAAGGCCGAAACGGTTGAAGTCGATCGCCTGAAACAGGAGACCGAGAAGGCTGGTGCTTCCGACCGGGTAGCCGCAACCAAGGCCCAGGCCAGGAGCCAGTCGCTGCGCAAGGGCGTGGATGAGACACTGCTAGCGACCTATGACCGCATTCTGAAATCGCGCGGTTATGCTGTGGCTGAAGTGGTGGACCATCGCTGTACGGCGTGCCAGTTCATGTTGCGTCCACAGGTGCTGTCCAATGTTCGCGCCGCGCTGGAGGTAATTCACTGCGATTCCTGCGGCCGCCTGCTCTACTATCTGCCCGAGCACAACGTAAAGACCTCCGCCATCAACGTTACGGGAATTGCGCACCAGGCAGAACGTGAATGGATGTTCGTGCCTTCAATGGGCACCGCCGGTGCGTTCGTTGTCTTCATCAACCACAAGGGCAATGCCACCATGAAGGCGTATGACGCTACGACCGGTGAGGCGATTGCGCGCCGGGTGGAGAAGAACGCAATTTGCCAGACTATTTTCGCCAGCGAGATCCGCGACGCCCGAAATCTGTTTGTGGACGAGGCGAACCTCGAAGACAAATACAAAGAACAGTTACCCCCCGAGGTGCTCGACGACCTCCGGCATCAACTCCCCAAAGGGTAGCGGCCCGCACTCGAATACACGTCGAGTGCGCCCGGCAAACCTCTCCGCATGAAAGCAAAAAAGAGTACGCCATCAGCTCCGGTCGAACGAGCCGTGGTCGCCCGAGTTATTGTGAATGCGCATGCAGTCGCGAGGCTTCGCCAAGGCCATCCATGGATTTTTAAGTCCGATATCGAGCGTCTCGATCAGACCGCGCCTGGTGCATTGGTACAGGTGGAGGACCAGCGCGGTAAGCCTTACGGCAGCGCGCTCTACAGTTCCAGTTCGCAGATCGCGCTGCGCATGGTGGCATCAAGTCCAGTCGTGCCGGAGAAATATCCCGACCTGCTGCGCTATCGTATTCGCCAGGCGATTGCCTACCGCGAGCGCGTAGTCCACGAAGCCGACGCTTTTCGCGTGCTGTTCAGTGAGGCCGATATGACGCCGGGCCTGATCGTGGACAAATACAACGACCTGATCAGCTTCCAGGTGCTGACACAGGCGATGGATGCGCCGTTCGCACGTGACATTCTTATCGAAGAACTGAAGTCCGCGTATAAGCCCGAGACAATTCTGGAGAGAGTAGACCCTCGCATTCGGGAACTTGAAGGACTGCCGCTTCTCGAGGACCGAGTGACATATTCGCGGCTGAAGAAGCCGAAGAGCGCAACGGTCTTCCACGTCAACGGTCTCGCGTTTCATTACGACGGCAGCGCGGGACAAAAGACGGGAGCTTTTCTCGATCAGCGCGAAAATTACGCAGCGGCCGAGCGTTATGCGAGGGGGCGAGCCTTGGAAATCTGTACATACCAGGGCGGATTTGCCATGCATCTGAATCGCGTCTGCGAGCAGGTGACGGCGGTTGATATTTCCGCGGAGGCGCTGGCGGTTGCGGAGCGAAATCGCACTCTGAACGCGCAGAAGGAAATCGAATTCGTAGAGGCTGACGCCTTCGAATTAATGCGGAATTATGCGGACACAGACCATCGATATGAAACCATTGTGCTCGATCCGCCGGCATTCGCCAAGTCAAGGAAGAATGCGGAGGACGCACTCCGCGGCTATAAGGAACTAAACCTGCGCGCGCTGAAAATGGTGCGCAATGGAGGAGTTCTGGTGACCTGCTCGTGCTCATTCCACGTGAGTGAAGTGGATTTTCTCGCCATGCTCTCCAGCGCGGCGCTAGACGCCCGCCGTAATTTGCACATCGTCGAAAAGCGGATGCAATCCGTGGATCATCCAGTGCTGCTCAATGTCCCGGAGACGTACTACTTGAAATGTATGGTGTGCTCAGTTTTCTAAGTACACGGCAACTTCGGCAACCTGGGACCAAATTCTGGGCAGGGATTTCCCCAGCGCGATTTCCGTGAATACTAAAAGGCCGCCCCGACCTCGGGCGGCCTTTGCTTCCCCGATGCATTTTGCATTCGCATGGAAGCGCAACGTCAATTTCAGCGGTGCTTACCCCACCTTGTGACGGCGATGCATCCCGCGCATTTGCTGGAATTTCACAAGTTGTTCCGGCGTTAGAATGGTCGCCAACTGCGCCTTGGATGCCTGGCGAATCTGGCTCAGTTGAGACGCCTTCTGCTCATTCGTCAGCGAAGCATTCTTTAGCACGGCCTGCCGCTGCTGCTGCGTCGAGACGAAGAGGTCCTTCATTTTGCTCTGCTGATCGGGCGTAAGGCCGAGCTTTTCGGCGAATCGTCCTTTGGCTGCGGCGCGGCGATCTGCAAACGCCTGCTGTTGTTCGGGTGTCAGCACGGACTTCATCTGCTGGCGGGTGCTGGTCCGCAGTTCCTTTAGTTTGGCTTGCTTCTGATCCGCCGTCAGCGTCTGGTCATTGCGGATGATCGCCGCCTGATCGCGCGCCGCCGCGCGAAGGTCACCCAGCTGTTTCTTCTGGTCAGCCGTCAACTGAGGTTTAGCTGTCGCGGACGCGCTCTGCGCCGTCGCCTCATGCGCAGGCAGTGCATTCTGCTGCGCCACAAGGGCAACGCTACCCAGAGACAACCCCAACAATAAAACCGTACTTTTGATCCACGTTTTACGCATTTTCAAACTCTCCACTGTAGTTCACCGGGGCTACCGTTCATCGTCCCCGTATTCATTCAAAACCCGGTTGGACCCTAGTAGTTTCGGCGGCAAATTCCGCTCGACATCGAGATTCGGAATTTGCAATTTGCGATAGGGCACGAACTTTGAGGTGTGCAACCATCGAATTCATGCCTCGTATATGTACAACTTCGAAATGTTCTTCCTGGCTGCCGGGTTGGCGCAGCAAACCAGCTGTGCGATACTGAGAGTGCCTTCCTTAAGCCGGGATGGCGGAACTGGCAGACGCAGCGGACTCAAAATCCGCCGATCGCAAGGTCATGGGGGTTCGATTCCCCCTCCCGGCACCAATAAAATCAATTTAGAATCAAATACATACAAGGATTTCTTCTGAGGTCTGTTCGGCATCTTGGGATGGGCTTCTGGGGCCGGTGCCACTTCTGGTGCCACTTGTGTTTTCATGGTGCCCTTCCGCGATCCCCAGAATGCATCGACGGCTGTTCGGGTTCGAGTTTAAAATTCTAGCGGATGGTGGACCGTAGTTGGCTCCTGACGAGCGGAATAAGTCTGAAATCTACACCCACGGCTAATATTCGTGGCGAGCTGCGCGGTGTTCACTTGCTTTACGTCTAGGCCCTTCGCGACCCACTTCCTGCCATCCCACTCTACTTTTACGCCGTGTTCAGACATCCATTTCTTCAACGTATCCGCACTGCCGCTCGCGTTTACTTTCCCTAGACCCCAAAGTGCTTCCCCACCGCCACTCATGTTCACGATGAAGTGATCCTCCGTTGATCCCTTGTCTAGCGTATCGCTTAGTTCCTTGTTGACCTCGGTTGGATTTAGGTCCTCCTGCTTAAACGTATGGCTTAACACTTCGGGAGTGATTTGACTAACACTAAGTGAAATATCGGGAAAGCTCATCATCTGTTGGGTGAAGCAGGTCCGAGCTTCGTCGGCAGACAGTTCGCGTCCTTGGACGACGATGTTCTGTTTTTGCGAGGCTTCTACTGCAAGCTTTCTGAGATCGTCACGAGAGACGTAGACCGCTTCTCCCTTACCTTGAAGCTGGGCTAGGAAAGTTGCAGAGGTAAGTTGATCCGCACTGATGTTCACAAGCGACGCATCCGCTTCTCGCGCCGCGTAAACAATCTTGATATCTGCAGACATATAAGGCAGCTGTTGCTTGAATTGCTCGACAGCGGGTCTTGCAGCATGTTTCTTGCTAATGATCTCGACGCAATCAATCATCACCCGAATATGAGGCTCGTTTCCGCCCAACAAGGTCACCGGATACTTCAACTTACATGCAGAATTACCATCCAAATCGGGCATAGAAATCTCTACTCTCTGTAGGGGGATGATCCCAATTTGGTCAGGTTTTACATCCACCCCTGTGGCCGCCTTTACTGCGCTCGCCGCCTCGACACCTTCACCCTCGGTTCTGGCTAATAGAGGTATGAGAAGCCGGGTGGTTGTCTGGTAACCAATTCCTCCGAGTTTGTCGCGCATTACGGCGCTCTTCATTATCGTTTCGTCAATATGAACGACAGAATGATCCCCTTCCAGAACCCTTTCAGGCAAAAACATCGGTTCGACATAGAAACGCAATAGGGTGGGCGTGTTTTGCCTACTCGCATTACGCGTATCTTCAAAGATATTGTAGGTGTGGTCGCGAGCGCCTTTGGGGTTGACCTGCGCAATGAACGTGCTGCTGATGATTACATTTGATCCCGCTCCCGTTTGCGCCGGAGAGGTTAGAGGAACTGCGAGGATGACTAAGAACGAAAACAACATTGGGGCTCGCACGAAAACGCACCTCCCAAGCTAGAGATAGAATACGGAGGGGCAAAACCGACTCGTTGAAGTCGGGCACACCCCTCGAAAATTAGAATGAAATGATGCAGTCCTGCAGAAGCAGAGTTGTCCTATGACTTGCTCACTGGTCTGCTTTTTTCTTTGCGCTACTCTCAATAGCGCTTGAATGAGAGCTGATTTCACAGTATCTTTCACGCCGTTTGTTGTTGCTCGTTGGCATGAGTCACCGATTGAAGCTTCCTAAATAAGCATCACTCTCACATCATAGCTTCCGCGGTAAAGCGACAAGCTCGGCAATTATCGAAGGAGGTTCCCGTGCGAAAACGTCTCTTAGAGTGTGGCGTCGTAGCTGTCGCCCTGTCAGGTTACCTCGTTGGGCAGGCGAGTACCGAGCCGCATTCCATCATCCCAAAAACGAGCCAAGCGCAAGCTGCGTTTGTTGTCGAGCCTCCTCCAAAGGAAGCGTTCGCCGCTTTTCAAGACCCACGACAAGCTTGCTCCACGTACTACCCCTTACCGCAGAACTATCCAAACTGGCATTGCGGACCGCCCGGGTATGGCAGCCCCTGTGGCGGCCCCCAGCAATGTAAATGCTACGATCAACACGAGAGTCTCGTTACCTACACGTGTCAGGAAGGCACCTATTACGTATGCGAGAATTCTCCTCATTGTCATTAGGCAAGCGTCGGAGCTGGGGACGACGGGAAATCGAAGGTTTTATTCTCAACTAAAGCAGATCTCGGACAAGTTTTCAGAACGCGACATCGTCGAGTCTGATGGTGCCTACAATGCGCCTTCGAGCAATTGGAATATCTATAGTGCTTGCTTTTGCGTCGCCATGTCTTTTGGCAGCTGATACATCGTGGTATCAGAATGCTGCCTTCTATTGCGACGACCCATTTGCATTGCAGTCCACATATATGAACCGAAATTGGTACAGCACTTACCTTGACCTGCATCTCACGTTGGTTTCACAAGAAAAGGGCTATGTTCAGATTGGCAAAGCTGACTACGAGAACTGGTTGGCACAGGGAGGGCAAGGTGGGCTATTAGAGAGGCGTACTTTAACTGCATCCGACGCTGGAGCCCTTCGCTCGCATCTTGCCACAATTGCTGACGATAGAGTCGTACCAACAACAACGAGCATTGTTTCTTCGTTGCTGGGATATTTGGGTGCTAGCACTTTCCTTACAAAGGGCCTCATCAAGTACTTGAACGGGCAAGCCTCGGCACAAGCGGCAAAAGCAACTACCATTGAGACGCTCACCGCTTCTGGCGGTTCAGTAAGCCGAATTCTAACTGCCGCGAGGACGCCGACAGAGCGATCATATCTGATCCACACCTTCGAGTATGGGGTGCAGCTGGGTTCGGAGCAGCGACATTTCGCTACGGTGTCTTGTACTTATCCCGTTAAGTTGGTATTCACGGAGTTTCGAACCACCCAGCCAGCGAACAAGAAGATTCTTCGGAATTTAGGAGGATCAACGTGGGGATTGATAAACGCAGACACCAACGTGCAGGAACAAACGTGGACAGAGTCTGACCGCGACGATGACTACCTCTACTTCCTTGAGTCGAGCACAGATACGTACCGCGTCAGCTTAAACAACGGGCCGATTGAAAAGAGGGTGGGTGGGCAGTGGTACAAGCTGTATCAGACCACGACAAGCAAGTAGACGGTACTTCGCTGCAATTCAGAAATGGGGGGTAAGAATGCGGCAGTTGCCACTCGGCGGGCAAATGGCCGTGGGACTGTAGACGATTTTGTAGACAGTTTCTTCAGTTGTGGGGTGTTGTGGGTTGGTAAGCACGAACTTAAGTCGTTGATTTTGCTGCTCTGCAACACTCCACAGCACCCTGCCACACCTACGGGGTGTGCTCTGCAAAACCTTTATTCGCCAGTTCGATTGACGAAAAGGGCCGAAGCTTGGGCGTTGACGAACGAAATTCACGGTGCCACTTCTGGTGCCACTCTGGATTCTGATTTACTGCTGCTTCGTGCAACACAGTGCAAGTCGAGATTGCTTGTATCTGTTTGGGACGATGAGGCTTAGGCAGGTTGCTGCAGGGCTATGCGGTGCTTTGCAAAGTGCCGCGAATATTACTCAAAATCCGCCGATCGCAAGGTCATGGGGGAACGTGGGCGCGCTTGCAACTGGTGCGGTACTGCGACGTGACCGTTATCATGACTAATGCGACCGCTGCCGCATCTTCAATCGCCTCCTCTGCCTGTTGAATCGTTCGCGTTGCGTCGCGAAGATATGGAAGATCAGAGCGTCGCCGCACGTTGGTGATCAGTCCGGTGCGCTAGAGAATGCTCCACGGGCAGGTGCGAAATTTCTGGGATTTGTATACATTCGGGAGAAAGACGTTGCACCTGTTGTTGTGTGAGTTGTCGGGAAGCTACTAACATTTCGCCAAGGTAGCTATTGCTCAGAAATAAGGAGGCGTATGCGGTTGCTTTTGGAGTTTGGTCTCGCGTTCGGAGTAGCGATGCTCGCTCGGTGGCTCTGGAACAATTCTGTAAAACCCCGAGACGACAGGAATCGTGTGCCTTGCGATCGTTGCGCCGAGTTGATCCTTCCTGAAGCAAAGGTTTGCAGATATTGCGGAGCGGAGCGAATCGTCATTCGGGCACGCGATTGATGACCCTGATTGAGAGTCCACCACGATTCCATAACTTTTCAGCCGAAACGGTAATGTGCTGAGTGTATGTTCCCGACGGGCAGCTTGGACCATCTAACCTTCTTGCTCCACCTAAACTCACCGGACAAACCTTCCAAAATGCTGCGCTACCTTTACCTTCCCCTGATACCTCTCTTTGAATGAGTACTCGGTCCTGCAGACAACAAAAGCCCCGCATCCGAAATTGGAGGGCGGAGCATTTTGTTTGCGAAGGAGTGCTGTCTCTGCGCGTTAACCTGCGGTTAGGAATGTCGAGCGGTTTCAACAGGAGCAGGGATGGTTGCAGTCTATCGCCGTTCGAACGAGCTCAGAAAAAGTGAGTTCTCAGCAGTATGAGCCTCCCGGTGTCGACTACCTCTGTGATCGTCTGGCGTTGAATCGGTAAGATACGCCTACGGAAACTCGCCCCATCCTGGTGGTAGCGGTCCAATCGTCCTCTAAATCGGCCCCGACTCTCCCGTACCATGCCCCGCTGGACCATCCGGTCGAAAGGGGAAAGTCCAAACCTCCGCCAACCAGAACAGACCCGCTGTTCTGGAGCGAACTTTTCTGCTTCAGGTATGAGGACTCCACTCGCGAGTAGCCGACCAGCGCGCGCACGTATGGCTGAATCGCCTGTTGACTCCGAAATCGTACGACTGGACCAATCCGGGCACCTACGTCACGCAGATTGTATTCATCTGTTGTCAGGTAATCCCCCTGCAACTGGAGACCGACGTTGTCGCCGAAAAAATGGGTCGCGGTGACCTGTCCGCCGATGCCTATGTGCGATTGGTCTTTGATCGGGATAAGCAAATCGGCAGACACTTCGTTTAAGGCCTCATTCAGGGTTGGGGCGGGCTGCTGGGCAAAGCAGGTCCCAGCAAACAGAAACAGTACAAGCGAATGGCACAGACGAGTCTTCATAAAATGGTCCTCCCAGTAGAAAGCGGATGATTCTCGGAGAATGCTGATGTTTTCTTGTAGTTTCCCCTTGCCGACTGTGTTCATCGGTCGATCCGATTCAGAAGGAACGGGGTGAGGCTTCGGGATAGCGATTAATAGGCACGGCAAAGAATGCGGACTACCAGAAATCGAGTCGGCGCAGATCAGGAACGTACGTTCGATTCCTTGTAGCTGTTGAAAACTCCGTTTTTTTGAAAACAGCATCAGATGGGTGACTAAAAATCAATGGTTGTCGGAAGTGCTTGTTTTTCAACAAGTTAGCGTCAGTTTGACCTTTTCCGGCGACCGTGTTTACGCGACCTGGACATGCACGGTTTTGGTACACAATCCCAATTTGGGAATAATTCACAGATTACGAAAGCCCAATTACTAAAGTTCTTGCTTAGTCGGTCCAAATGGGCGGTAATTGAGACTCCAGATCCTTGAAATAGGAGAAAGAAGCGGAACCCTCCCCCCGCATTTCTCCATGTAACTGTATTTTGCATCGGTAAAGAGCAAGAAAATACCGATGAGGGCTCTGCAAATCGAACAGGTCTGGCGGAATAACTATGAATACGGCTTCGCGGTCATCGTATGAACAAACAGAGTGTCGCGTCATGGTGGTCGCGTCTGGCCACACCAACGCTGAAAGTATCACTCTCATACGCTGTCCAAAGTGCAACAAACTTCTCGCCAAGTGCGCGGTGACTGGAATGATTGAAATCGCCTGCCCGCGCTGCAAAACTTTCGTGCGAAGCACCTTTAGCTAGACCAACTTACAACCACCCCGAGCACCTCAGAGTGCCGCAGAAACGCAGCCAGACCACCAATCTGACTGTCACTGCAAACGTCGCGAGTGCCTAGAGCACCACTGAATTAGGTACTCACATGTGGGCATTCTTGTTTCGTGGCATTGAGGCATTCCTTCCATCCGCCAGCCAATCCAATAACGGCGCGCTAATCCCGTCAGAGGTCTTGCGCCCAGGTACGAATCGCGTCCGGAAATTCAAAGCCGGAGGGTTGTTGCTGCTGGTTGTTTGCTGCTCACTGCTTCTGGGTTGCGGCGCAGGCGGGCAACAAGCCACAACTAGCTCGCCGAGTGTTGCAATCGCGGTTTCGCCCGGTACCGTTAACGTCGTCGCGGGCCAAAGCCAGCAAATGGTTGCCACAGTTACCGGCACCTCGAACGATCAAGTCATTTGGTCGGTGAACGGCCTGGCAGGAGGCAACCCTGCAATGGGAACTGTGTCGTCAACCGGTCTCTACTTGGCACCGGCTACTATCCCTGCCGGAGGTAGCGTGTCAGTAGTGGCAGTCTCTGCAGCCGATCCGACCAAAACAGCAACTGCAGTCATCGCGATTCACGACACCGTTGCAGTCGTTCCCGCGTCCGCAACGGTCGCGACTGGGAGTACACAGCAGTTCACAAGTGTTGTGAACGGGTTGGGCAGTTCTGCCGTTCGATGGATGGTAAATGGAGTGGCTGGCGGAAATGCCACTGCGGGAGTGATTACCTCCGAGGGCGTTTACACTGCCCCGACGGTTGCTCCGGTTTCTTCAGTCCTGGTGACAGCGGTTGACACATCCGATAGCCAGGCGTCGGCAACCGCTTCCATTACGGTCGTTGACCCAGTTGTCCTGCAGGCGCACGCACAATGGCTGTCTGGCGTTAGTGAAGCGGCGGCGAGTTATGGATGCACTGACATCTCGGTTCAGCAACGGTCTTCGGAATCCATGGCCGATGTTGTGAACCGCTTCGGATTGACTGCCAGCGATGGAGCCTGCCTGGTTCTGTGGCCGATTTCGACAGATCCCGAATCCGTCCGATACTCTCTGGCGTGGGGCGGTACGGTTGACGGAAAACAAATTCTCTATGTTTCAGATGTAGGCCGAATGAGAATCTGGAATGGCCTTGAAGTAGCGGGCTATTGACGGCGCACTGGTGGAGATTTTTCAAGCCACCAGTGTTATCTTCATGTAGGTTCTGGCAGTACCAAGGATTTACATGGATACTTCTGTCTCCCACCCACGGGCGCGCTCCCTCAACGTTTTCCTTTTGGGTCTAGCATTTGCCGTCTCGCTGACCGGGCAGACCCCGCCAGGTATTGTGAATCTCTCACCCGCCGACAACATTCAGGCGGCGGTGACCGCAGCGCCGGAAGGCACAACGTTTGTGTTGCAAGCAGGCGTGTATCGCATGCTTAGCGTGGTACCTAAGAACAACGACATCTTTACAGGTACAGGAAGTGTCATTCTCAACGGCTCACAAATCCTGTCGTTCAAACTCGATCCTGCGGGAAGCGGTCTCTGGGTTGCGAATGCAACAGCCAGTACTTTCGTTCATGGAACCTGCCAGAGTGCCTATCCTCTGTGCGGATACAGTCAGGACCTATTCGTTGATAACGTCTTGCAGACCCCGACAAGCAGTTCGATAGGTCTCGCGCCCAAGTCATGGTATTTCGACCGCGGCAACAACGCGGTCTATGTCTCAAGCAATCCTGCAGGACACGTAGTCGAACTGAGCATGACTACAAATGCCTTCTCTGGCAGTGCCACCGGAGTGCAGGTAAATCATCTGATCGTAGAGAAATATGCTTGCCCAGCCCAGAACGGAGCCATTGGCGCTAACAAATCCGGCACCGGATGGATCGTCGACCATGTAGAGTCACGATGGAACCACGGCGCCGGAATTGAACTCGGCTCTGGTTCCCAGATTTCAAACTCCTTCATCCATCACAATGGCCAGCTCGGCATCGCACTTGGGGGAACGAACTCTGTGGCAAGCAATAATGAGATTTCCTGGAATAACTATTCGGGCTTCGATGCCGGCTGGGAAGCAGGAGGAGGAAAGTTCCTTCTCACTACAAATCTCGCGGTGCAATCCAATTACGTACACGATAATAAAGGGCCCGGTCTGTGGACTGACACCGATAATGTGGGCACGCTCTATGAAAACAATACTGTCATAAACAATCTGAATGAGGGAATCAAACACGAGGTCAGCTTCAATGCCATCATTCGTAACAATACTGTAAAGGGTAACGGCAACATTTCGACCGTGTGGTTATGGAATGCGCAAATAGAGTTACAAGCCTCCTCTAATGTCGAGGTGTACGGAAATACTGTTGAGGTGCCGGCTGGAGGAGGGAATGGCATCGCACTTATTAATGAGTCCCGGGGCGCTGGGACGTTGGGAACATATGTAGCGGCTAACAACAACGTGCATAACAATACCATCACCTATTTAGGCATTGGAGGATGCTCCGGGATAGTGGACAGTACTACCGGAAACACTGCAGTCGGCAACCGTTTCGACTACGACCATTACATTGTGCAAAATGGCGGAACAGTCCACTGGAACTGGTTCACTGGTATGGACTGGAAGGGATTGCTCGCCGTAGGGCAAGAAACACATGGAAGCTGCTGTAATTGATTGCATAAGCGCCAGCTATGTCTCGTCTCCAGGCGACATGATTCTGCTCACCCCCTGGATGCCAGTAACTTGGAACCGCGTTGTCGAATAACGCGTGCGGGATTTCCAGCAACCACCGCCAGCGGAGCAACACAACGTGTTACTACGCTACCCGCGCCGATGACAGCACCGTCTCCGATTGTCACACCGGGGAGAATAATGCAATTTGCCCCGATCCATACGTCGCTCCCTATGTGTACCGGCTTTCTTTCTCTGCTGCCCTGGTGATGAATAGGAACATTCGGATCTTCAAATTCATGGTTAGTCGTGAGTATCGTGACCCTTTGACCCATGAGGACGTGGCTTCCAAGGGTTACATCGCGATTCAGATAGGCATCGAGTCCAATTTCCGAATAATCCCCAATCTCGATTCCCGAGCCAGAACCAAAGTATGCGTTCTTCCTCACCACGACTTGTCTCCCGCACTTGAGGAATATTACCTTTGCCAGAAACGCACGGAACCGATTACCCAGTCGGCCTCCGGGGAGCGGAGGTTGTGGTAATTTCGCAGCAACTCCGTAATACATGAGGGTGCATGCTTTCTTCATGAATCCTCGCACTTGCATCGTTTGATCCTCGTTGTCTATCGATGGCCTACGATGTGGACTTGAGATGACCTTGGGGACCACTCGAAACTTAGCGTCAACCCGAGTCCTGTCGCAGTCCAAACGTTTGTCAGGATTGATGGCCGCTCAGCCATGAGTAGCCCATGCGCAGGACAAACTCAGAGTTATAGACGAGATATCGACGCCACAAACGTCTCGGGTCGGTCACCAGCCTGTAGAACCATTCCAGGCCGTGCTCACGCATCCATCGAGGAGCTTGCGCGACCCTACCTGCATAAATATCGAAGGCCTGCCCCACTCCCACAACGACGGGAACATTGAGCCGCTCGCGATGCTCATACATCCAGATCTCCTGGCGAGGGCAGCCCAGCGCGACCCACAGAATATCCGCTCCTGATGCATTGATCGCCTGCACCGCTTCTTCATCTTCCTCTGGCGTCAACTTTCGAAACGGCGGCGCGAAAGCGCCCGCAATCTTAACGCCGGGGTAGTCCTTCTGCAGGCGTTCTGCAACCTTTGCGCCTACTCCGGGATGGCCCCCATACAGATAGTGGCGATAGCCGTTCTTCGCCGTCAACTCTGAGAACTCCTGGAAAAGGTCTGGCCCGTAGCATCTTCGGGTTAGAGGAAACCGACTGTGCCTCCCAATCCAGATCAAGGGGCTACCATCGGGCACCACGAGCGCGGCTGCGTCCATCACCTTACGAAAGGAAGCACTGCGCTCCGCCTCAACAATCATGTGGACATTGCAGACAGCGACATACCGACTGGGGCCACGATCCCTTATCCATTTTTGAAAGATGGCGATAATATCTGGAATCTGTACAGCGGCCACCCGCGATCCTAGAACGCGATAGTGGGAATACTGCTTCGGAGCCACAAATGAACTAGCTTCGGCTTCCATCATGACTTCCAGCCTTTCCCCCGAATTACGGGTCTACCATCTGCGAACCGCAATGCTGTGGCCAAGTGTGAGTTCTGGTCCATGCGTCTGGTCACGCCACTTCCAGCAACCCGTTCACAGGCCCGAAGCGAGCGCGCTCGGCACACATCTCGCAGCTTCTCGTGATTACAATGCTGTTGGCTATTCCGATCAGCGCAGCCTGATCCCATGTGATGGTGTATGTGAATCCAAAGAAAAGCATCGAGATGAGGAAGACCACCCAAAAAACCGGGCCAGGAAATGCAAGAATACCTTCCATCCTGCGTAGTCGGTATAGTTTGACGATCGGCCTCAAAACAAGTCCCAGAAAGACGAACAATCCGAGCACCCCGACATGTAAGAGCGCGGAGATGTACACGCTGTGCCCCGCAGCTGTCGCGAGAATCTCATTCTGGGCAAATTTGCTCCCTGCCGGCAAGCCAGCGGCGTAGCTTAGCGGCGTTTGCTCGTCAGTGCCAAGCAGCGCCTTCCAACCCTCGACACGCCAGAGAAAGGTCTGTGTATCGGTGGCGCTCGTTTCGAATTGATCGTTAACTTTGGCCCCATAGATCGCGACTCCAATTGCCCCGCACAACAGAATGCCCACTACGAACATAGGGATGAGCTTCCTCACCAGACCCCGGTCCACGATGAATGCCGAAACCATCATGGCGACTAACACGACCCACACAGTCCGGTGTTGGAGCACGATTGCCGTACCCCCAAAGACTGGCGCAAGCCACGACACAAACCTCGAAGAGGCATAGTAATGACGCCGGCAGAGACAGATCAGAAACCCGACAGCAATCGCGTTCGCACCGGGGGCGGATATTGGCCTGTAGTCGTAGGACGGAGACAGGAACCCGCCTCCAAGACCTGCGAAACGAATTATTGAAAGCAATACCAGTGCGCCGCAAAACCAGAGGAAGAGATCCATGTATTTCTTAAGTCTGCTGTCATCCGCTGGAAAGGTGCTGAAATACAGGATTGAGGAGGAAATCCCAGAATAGTTTCGTGAATAGTTTCCAGCCCTGGTCAGGCCAGCCTCAGGCACCCCGCGTGCCATGCTGAAGACAACGAATGCAACGAATAGGAGAACTAATATTGCATTTAGGCCGCCGCGATTTATGACGGGTGCGATCCGCACAACGCCCGCGACCAACAGCAGGATGGTTAGCGCATCGCCGGGGTAGAAATGAACTGCCCCGGCCATTCCCCCAAAGAGGATCGTTGCCTGCGAAGCAAACATAAGCAGCAAGAGAGTAGCCCATCCCACGATCGGGGAATTTATGAATGAACGCAAGGCAAAAAGACACGCCAAGAGCAAGCTGATAGCTAAGAATATCTCTGACACGGAGTACCTTTGCTAAACCTTTGCTAGCGGAATAGCCTGAAGTTAGTTAATTTCTCGGAACAGCGGCAAGACCAACATTCCCAAGTTCGTTCAGGTGCCGACGCACTCTGCAAGGATTACCCGCAGCCACTGAATTGGCAGGGATATCCTTTGTAACCACGCTCCCGGCCCCGATTATCGAATTCTTTCCAACATGCACGCCCTTGAGGATGATTGAGTTGGCTCCAATAAACACGTTCTCCCCGATTTGTACCGAAGCGGTCTGGATGTTCTCATACGAATACCTGCGGCCTTCGGGTTCTATGGGATGAAAGTCGTTATCCGCGATGATTACGTTTGCTCCAATAAGGCAGTAGGCACCTATCTCAACTCTGGACCTTGCTACGACCGTTGTCCCGCTCATACCAACATGGTCACCAATAACGATGGTTGCGCCAGGAGCTAAAGCTCTAAGAATTACTGGGTGTGCCAATCCTAACCCAGTATTGCGGTCAGAACAGATCAACACATGCTCTCCAATCTGGATCGAAGCACCGCGTCGAAGGGTTACAACGGGAATGCCATTTAGCTCAAGACCTACTCCATACCGTACCCCTAAGCCTCTTAACAACAGGCGTCCGATAAACGTCTGCAAGCAGATACGAAGCGCGGCGCACAATCGCTGCACCAACACGATCACCGTTCGAACTTGCAAGTAGTTAGTAGATTCCATGAGGGTGACTTTCGTTCTGTCAGAAGGCTTTGGATTGGATCGAAAGTTGGACGTGTACATTAACAGCAACTGGGCGCGTTCAGCATTTGCCAGCATAGCCTTCTGCGGCAATTGGGCGGTCTTGAACTGAACATTTCATCCTGCGAACCCCCAGCATTGCGGTGAGTGGGTCGAACACCGATCTCCGATAAAAAGTCGCATACAATATCGAGCTCACACCGAGACCGGTTAAGATGCACAGGATGAGTTGCAGCACCACTGGAACGCCCGGGTGCGTGCGAAGAACACCTGCAACTACGCTGACTGAGGCCCCAACAGCAACCGCAACGATAAGACCGGGAACCCAGCAAGTCATCAGGCCCAAAAAGCTGCGGTTGAGGTATTTGGCCGTGTAGTAGTGGAGCCCAAGACTGCGGCATAGTTGCAAGCCACCGAGCGTAGCTCCTACCATCACCAAGCCATGCGGAATGGCCAGGAATATGCCACCAGCGACACAGAACATATAAAGAAGCTGGACAATCATCTTATGTCGAAATCGTCCGAGTGCTTCCATCTGAAGCGCCGGTAACTGAAAGCTGGCATCCGCAGCAGCAGTTATGCACAGAATCGCATAGATTGGGATGGCGGACTTCCATTGAAGTCCGTACAGGGATAAGACTATGCAGGAAGCAGCAGCGGCAGCACCTGCGCACAGCGGGAACAGAATCGCGAGGAATAAGCGCTGGCACCGAGCCAGAAACTCATAAGCGTCCGTGGCCCCTTGGGCTGACGCCCTTGAGAATCTGGTGAAGAGTACCTGCGTAAGACCGTTGGAAATATTCTGCACGGGAAGCTGTATTAACAAGAAACTTCGGTTGTAGATTCCGACAGCAAACGCAGAAGAAAATCTCCCGAGCATCAGCGTATCCATCGTGTTTCCAGCTCCCTCCACGATGGTTATTGCAGTCGCCTTGCCGCCGAATCCCAAAATGTGTTCATAATCGTGACGCTTAAAAGTAAGTCTGATCGCGTGTGGGCTCGCCGCGTAGTAGAGTAGCGCAGCGATCAGAGTCTGCGTGACGATTCCTGCCACAACGGCCCAGGCGCCATATCCCTTTATCGCGATTGGAAGGCTAATCGCAAAGGTCGAGACCAGGTAGGAGACGATGTCCGCAATGGCAAGCTGTCGCATCTTAAGCGACCGCCTCAGCAAGCCATTTGGCACAAGTGTGGCGCCCAGAAAAACGAAGTTCAGCGACAGAACTATAAGTACTGCTGTCAGCCGTGGCTCGTGAAAAAAACGTGCAAACAGCGGAGACAGCGCCGCGATCACCAGGCATCCGACTGCGCCAAGCCCCATGCTCATGGTAAAAGCCGCCCGGATATTTCCTTCCGTCAGGTCGGGTTTCTGGATGATGGCACGGTTCATGCCAAACCGTGAGAGGTAGCTGGCGAACCTGCAACACAGCATCGCCAGTGCGACCAATCCGTACTCTGCTGGCAGGACAAAGCGGGTGATCGTCGCCGCCGCGACCACTTGCAGGACGCTATTGACGATTGTCGATGTATAGCTCCAGCGCAGCTGTGAGCGCGAACTATTGGCCATTTACCGTCTCTGCCGACAGGCTGCGGAGATACTCATCAGAAGGGCAGATAAGATCTGCGTCCTTCATTATGGAACTGTGCGAACGGCATGGCTCCAGTAGCGGACCATAGACGCGGGCGATGACCTGGTCTGGCGAGTAGAACTTCGCGCGGCGAACGGCTGCATGCCGCATCTCCGCCCATTCCGCAGGGGGCATGCTGCAAAGGTTGAGAATGGCGTCAGCGATTCCTTGAATCACTTGTTCTTCCGTTTTATCGCGTGTATTTACGATGCGGGCGCAGTGTTCATCTACGGTGACGGCAGGGCCGCCCAGATCGAGACAGATAACCGGTTTGCCGTGCGCGATTGCTTCCATCACAACGGTTCCGCTGGAATCGTGCAGGCTCGGAAATAGAAATGCATCGTGAGTTGCATGTAAGGCAAGTACTTCCGACTTCGGAATCCAAGGAACAAATTCAATAGACTGTTCTAATCCCAGGCGACGCACTTCGTCCTTAAGCCGCAACTCTTCTTCGCCCTTGCCCACGATTGTCAACCGGACTGCCGCCTGGCCGCGAAGCTGCGCGATTGCGCGCACTGCCAGATGTAGTCCCTTTAGAGGTCGAAGTGTCCCCGCGTAGAGAAGTTTTAGCGGTGGAATACGAGCAAGTTCGCCAGCAAGATACGGTTGCTCCGCCACCATATTCTCTAAAGCGACGACGGCTTTTTCCCTATCATTCCGAGGTAAGCAGGCCCGAGTTTCTTCCGTCTTTACGATAATTCTGGCGCTTCTTCTGAGCATTGCGTGCCAGAGGGGGTCGAAGCGGGGCAGCAGATTTACTAAGTCCCGCAACGCTTCATAACACCTTCCCTTGCGTGACATGCTCCGGCGAAGCGCGCGCGGCGATCGCTCGCCGCCCCCAACCGGCCCAAAGATGAACGGAATTCCAAGGAGATGAAGATACGATGGGTTCCGGAACACGCCATAAGAGACATGATGAACAATGTCGAAGCGGTGCTCGGTGTGCAATTGCTTTGCTCGTAGATATGCAATCCACTGCCAGCACATGTAGTACGGATAAACGCCCAAGCCCGGCATCCAATACGGAAGGTAGCGCACACCCACATACGCAAAGTGTAAGTTCGGAAGAATAAGTTCGCGCAGCCTGCTCTCGATGGCTTCGCGATGATAGTCCCGCGTCAATACGGTAACGTCGTGGCCTGCCTTAGCTAGTTGGTAAGCCCAGGCCCAGCCCACGCCCGGCTCGGAACCCTTCTCTGGGTCGCATGCAAATGCCGATAGCAGAATTCTCATCCGACCCTCAAGCACTTTCTCTGGAAGCTTCTGATGGTTTCGGTCTTACGGTTGCTTTATATCCACTCGCGCGCAGACCCACGCCCAGAAGAGTCTTCAGGTACGGCGAAAGGGTGTAGAGCGGCCATAGCGGCCCACAGTGGCGGCGCGTGTAGATCAGCCACTCTTTGAACGGAAGCCCCTTCGGCGAAACCAGGTTTCGCCAGCGAGCCGCGAGAGGGGCTGTTTGATCCCGCCACGTGCCACGTGCCGAGTTCCGTGCGCATGTTCCGACATAGCCTGGGGCAACGTAGAGCTCAAATCCTGCCGATCGAGCACGAAAACCATAGTCAAAGTCGCCGATGCTGTGCCTGAAGGCCGCATCAAGGTTGCCCACTATTCCGGCAATCACGCGGGGTATCAACGTGCAATTCCCGTTCATTGTGTCGCAGGGTTGCAGTGAATCAGACAGCGGCATAACCGGAAGAAGTTGCAGACCCCGCCATGTTAACTGCCTACGGATTCCACCATACGTGCGGCCCCCGTGGATTGGATCGCATGTGCTGCCCGTTACTATTGCGGTTTTACCCTGTCGCGCAAGTGCATGCGCCGATGCAAGCAGACGATCGAGGGCTCCTGGGAAGAGACTGGTATCGTCATTCAGCCACAAGTAGTAGTCGAAGTCAGAGCGCATTGCTTCAGCGAAAGCGACCCGCATTCCACCATTCCAAAACAGCGAGCCGTCACCTCTAAGAATGTGAACCGCCGGGTAGGCAGAGGCAACCGCCTCCGTAGTCCCGTCAGTGCTACCGTCGTCGACAAGGATGACGGTCAACTCTCGAGGAATAGCGTGCTGCTGACTAAAGATTGACCCCAACGCGCTTAGAGTCTTCTCCCGTCGATTGAAGCATGTGAGGAGCGCAGCGACGCGCGGTGCTTTCGGTGTTTCCATTCTTGTGTGCATCAAACGCTTCCCATCTTTTCGCCAACAAAATCCATCCCGAACTCAACCTTATTTGCAGTTATGGAAGTGGGAATACCGTAACGAATAAGGAGGTGCTGCTCGTGTTCTTCTACCTGGGCGGCAGAAAAACGCATTCCTTTAGGCGCTGCAGGACATCCGGCAACGATCGCGTATGGTGGCACATCTTTTGTAACGACGGAACCAGCTGCTACCACGGATCCGCGACCGACCGAGATACCACTTAGAAGGATGGCCCCGTATCCGATCCACACATCCGGCCCTATGTTAATTTGCGATCTCATCAGTCCTGAGCTTTCGGAATCCTGATTTCCAATCCAGCGAGAACAGCGCACGCTATAGCGTATGTCCCAGATGTCGTGGTCATGTCTGCCAATCAACCCAACCTGGTTTCCTAACATGGTATGCGCGCCAATTTCGCCATCACATTCAATAGTGCAATACTTACCGATGTACACGTTATCCCCGACTTCGAGCCGGTTTGGCGCCCACAGTATGCTCCCGATTCCTACATGAACTTGCTTGCCGAGGTGAACCCCATGCCGGACCGCATAGAGGTTGTAGATTTTCTCCAGAAGAGTCTTGAACAGATTTCTGATCAATGCAACGGCTCCATGTCCATCGCTTGCTTCACTCCGTTAGCGAAGTTCGAAACCATCGCCTCAAGCGTATATTTCCGGGCCAGTTCGAGACACCGGGTTCGCATGTTGTGGCGAAGATCAGAATTACGCAAAATGTCTTCCACGCCCGCACAATAAGCATCCAGATTGTTTTCCGTGATAAGCCCGGTGACCCCGTCTTCGAGATACTCAATCTCTGGGCCATGAAAGGGGCTGGCCGTTGTAATCATGGGGACACCAAGCGCGAATGAGTCTAAAACCACAAGTCCGACCAACCCAGGCATCATCAAGACATCGGCTAACATAAAATACGGGACTCGCTCAGCGCCAAATTTGGGGCCTATGAATTTTGCCCACGAGTGTTGCCTGCAGAAACTCTGTGCGTCCTCGGACATGGAGCCCGCTCCCATCAAGATAAGCTGAAAGCCGGGGTTTCGTTCCCGTATAACGATGGCTGCATCCAGCAGAAAATCGACTCTCTTCTCTACACTCATGGCTCCGCAAAAAACCGCTATCGGTCCCGGTTCGAGGCTTAGGTCTTGTCGCAACCGCTCTAACTGCCCCGCCGTAACACTTGCGGCTTCTCGCATTAATCCGTTCGTGTTGATTGCGTTCTGGACTACGGTGACGCGGCCAGTGTTGACTCCTGCCGAGACGAGTATGTCTCGAACCCCAGGGGTATATGCAAACCACCAGTCGACGCACTTGGAGGTTAGTCTCTTCAGCGTGTTTCCTACGCTTGCCCTCGGGCCCTGAAAGTTGATTCCGTGACCCCACATCGCGACCCGGCACTTGTCCCGCCGCGCGCGGAAGAGCGTTAGCCAGTTGCTCAGAATCTTGTTCTCTTGCATTAATACAATCAGGTTCGAGTCGTAAATCCACTTAGGCAGCGATTGCCAATAGAGCCTGTGAGCACCAACTGTGACGGAAGCATTATGAACAGGAGTTCCCCACGGAAGGTCCATTTCGTCTTGCTTCGGGCACACGCGATTCTTACCGTAAATCAGCCTTAACGTAATCTGCTCCGCCGCTAACTGCTTCCGTAAACTCTCGAAGAACTCAACACGGTACTGGGGTAAAAAGCGATAAATGATCGTGACACTTCTCGGCTTGCATTCGTGTAGTGCGGAATGAGTTCCGCCGCTCGCGTCCATCGATTGGCTCTTGGTTCTCGGCATCGTCCCTTCGACTCCCGATGTACTTTTCTCGACGCACTGAGACCTATCCCCGCTCATCAAATCCTCAGTGCTGTAGTCCACTGTAGATAACCGCCGAAGCCGCAGAACTCATGATGGTAGATCCACTCGTCAGAATAGACTTCAACTTGCTTACCGGCACGTACACGATGTCGTTCTCCTCCAGCATCGTCGGAAGCGTTTCCCCGCGAGTGATTTTCGGATAAGGCACTTCCATGTCGACCAAAGTACCTTCTTTTTGCCGGATGATCCGCATCGAACTTGTTGAAGCCAGTGCAGACGTACCTTGGGCAAGAGCTATGGCCTGCGCGACATTGATACCTCCACCATTGATCATCAGATACCCGCCCGGACGGTTAACCGCACCTAAGACGTAGACGACACCCGCGCGATGAACAAAGACCGTGTCACCCGGATAGACCATGACATCACGAATCGCATCCGGACTTGTTCCTTGCGCATACTGGAAGTGCTGGCTTTGTCCGCCTCTGCTGACTGCCTGCCTGATCTCAATGTCTTTTCCGGCGGCGGTCGTCTCCCCACCCGCAAGTGCGAGTAGGTCTGGCAGGCTCTTTGGCCCGAGCATTTGAATGCGTCCAGGATTCTGTACTTCGCCAAGCACGGTTACATTCTCCGATGAGTATTGAAGAATGTTGATTGTCACTTGCGGGGAGTTCAATATCTCTTCCTTGATGAGCGCCTTGGCGATCGCCTTCTGAGCCGCTGATGCGGTGTCTCCCGCTACATGCACAGCGCCGACCAGCGGAACCGAAACGTCGCCATTCTGATCAACCCGCAAGGTCGTACTCATCTCTGGAGTGTTGTAGACATCTAACTGCAGCAAATAACCAGGAGCCAGCGTCACTTTTGAAAAGTCTTCCGGCACCACAGTCAACATCAAACCTGACTGGCTTCCTGCGGCGGGATGCTTTGTGCCGGTTCCTTCATAGCTATGATCGATACTGGCCATTGGTTGCTGCCCGAGGGCGTTCCGCGGCATCACAGAAGTGAGGGTGAGCGAAAGATATAGCGCCCAACTCCACAATCCGGGCCTGCCCTTAGTGAGAGGTTTTCGCATAATAGTCCTTTTCTCCGTAGTAGCCATACGTCGAGCCAAAATCCGCGGACTTGGTGTTGGCGTCGTTCAAGAGCAATCCAAGCAAAGGCGCGTTAGCCGCGGCCAGTGCGGACAAACTTCGCCGCAAGATCGGTCTCGTGGTTACACCGGATCGAATTACCAGAATTACGCCATCGACATAGGATGAGATCAGCACGGGGTCCGTGACCAGCAGAAGGGGCGGAGCGTCAATGAATACGAAATCAAAGTCTTCTCTGAACTGTCGGAGCGCGTCCGCAAAGCGCTTTGACCCAAGCAGCTCAGCCGTCATCGGCGGGGCTATTCCGGCCGGCAGAATAGATAGGTTTGCAACGCCGGTATGCGGCCGAATCACTTCTTCCGCAGTGAGACCGTTTGCCAGGTATTGACTTAGGCCAACTTCGTTAGGACACTCGGCCAGATTATGTAGGTTCGCCCGTCGCATATCTGCGTCAATCATCAGTACCCGTGAGCCTTGCATCGCGAATGAAACAGCCGTGTTGAAGCAGGTAGTGGACTTACCATCCTTAGGCAGAGGGCTGGTAAACAGTAAGGTCCGAAGAGACTGGTCCGGACGGGACAATAAGATCGCGGTTCGCAACTGCCGATACGACTCTGAGATAGACGACAGCGGCGCGCGAACTAGCCATGCGGGAGACTGTCCTTCTGTGGGGGCCTGCTTCGCGGCAGACAAACCGTAGCCTCCGCGAGCCTGTTCAAAGGCCGGAATCAATCCGATCACGGGAACGTGCGTCAACTGCTCGACCTGAGCTGGAGTAACTACTGAGTCGTCCATGTAATCGCGTGAAAACGCGGCGAAGGCACCCAGAAACAGGCCGGTCGCAATTCCCATGGCGAGATTGAGAACCATTACCGGAGAAGAAGGACGTGCCGGGATTCTTGCCGGATCGACAATTGTGATATTGGACGCGCGCGCGCCAGCAGAGATGTTTGCTTCTTCCAGTTTGGTGTAGAGGTCCTGATACAAAAGGCGATTGGAGGATTCTTCCTGGTGCAGCAAAAGCAATTTATCAGCGCTGTTACTTAGCTTACTGACTTGCTGTTCTTGCTCAAGAACACGGCTTTGAACTCCCGCCTGTGCGATCTTAGAAAGCTCGAATTCGTTCTTTGCTCTCTGATGAATCCGTTGTAGCTCGGCCTTAATCTGACCATCCAGTGCTGCCGCCTGGTTTTGGAATTCAGCTAACGCTGGGTTCTTGGCTCCATACTTCGTTGTTGCGGCCGCGTATTGCACCTTAAGTTGGGCCTGTTGTTGGCGCAACCCCTGAAGCAGAATAAGTTGCTGTCCTCCGCTGGAGAGTACCGAATCCGAGCCGGCCGTCTTCGCCAGATCGCTCATTCCAGTGCCCAGAACCAAGTCAGGATCCTGAGTCTCCGTCATGCGATAAATTGCTTCTTTGGCTATCCTTTCGACCTCAGCCTTCGTCAACTCCCTATTGAGATCAACCAGACGTTCGAGAGTAACGTTATGTGTCTCCCCTATGGAGCCGGATGCTCCATGAGTGTCTGTCACCGAAGGCAGGGATATTCCAACCAGTCCCGCTTCACGCTGATAGTCATTTACTTTTTTCTGGCTTTCGGTAACCTTCTCCTTGAGGTCGGAGAGCTGGTTTGTCAACCAGGTAGAGGCCTTCGTCGCCGCCCGATAACGAGCCTCTGTGTAATCGTTCAGGTAAACATCAACCACCGCGGATGAGATTTCCGCGGCCCGTTTCGGATCAGAGTCGTCAGCGGTAACGCTAAGGAGTCGCGTGCCCTTCACCACCTTGACCTTTAACCGGCGCTTGAATATTTTAAGCGCGTGCTCCATGGCTTCAGGGTCTTGACCAATGGCGGGAGGTTGACCGCCGCTCGCCGTTTTTACAGCCCACTTGGCAGGGGGCAACGCATAAGGAGGGTTGGCCATGAGGTTGAGTTTCTTGATGACGTTCAGCGCGGTGTTGTCGTTCTCTATCACCGCCTGCTGCGTCTGGAGATTTGTGCTCAACTCATCTGCCCCTCCCATCTGAGACGCTATGCCGGATAAGTCATCCAGGCCAAGAGAAGACGGACCTTCCTTGTTGACTTCTATGGTGGTCGTCGAGCTATACATCTTCGTGGCCAAAATCGTAGCAAGAGACGCGACGATAATTCCTAGAATGACAAACCCAATAACAATGACCTTGCGTCTTCGTAGGATCAACAGCATGTCGCTGAGTTGTAATTCGCTCCCCTCAACCGGCCTAGCTCCTGTCAATCCCTGAGGTAGGCGCAGCAACCCCCTTGCTACCGACTCCGGGGAGTGCAGTGAATCCTTGGACATTTGCTTCCTAGCCTTTCAATACAGAAGATTTAGTCGTTCTGCCGCGGCTGTAATCATCTGCAGAAGCTGAATACTTACGCCGGTTGTTTCTGTGACTCGCCCTGATTCTTATTGAATGCGCCTGTGGTCTGTGCTCGCAGTTTGCCTTTGCAGTGATAGCCGATTGCCTGACGTTTCCTTGAACGACAATTCTTCTGCAGAGGCGGAAACATTCGCCATGCGAGGCGTAATTGCCTGGAGGGTCGGCCTGCCAATGCTGTGGTACTCGAAGCTAAGTTCCGCCATGCGGCCTGGCTCGAACAGGTTGCGACCGTCAATTACAACTGGATGGCGAAGCTGAGCCCGCAGGCGTTTAAGATCTAATCCGCGAAACTCTTCCCAGTCGGTAAGTATCAGTAGGGTATCGGCGTTCTTCGCCGCTGCGTAGGGGTCATTCGCATACTGAATTGCCCCGTTTGGAAGCACTTCTTTTGCGCGTTCGGTGGCGGCTGGGTCGTAAGCAACAACGGTGCATCGCTCTTTCAGCAACTCGGTAATGACCGCGATGGCTGGTGATTCACGGACGTCGTCCGTACCGCCTTTGAATGCCAGTCCGAGAACGGCGATACGTTTTCCTTTCAAGTTCCACAGAACGCTCTTTATTTTCTTAATGAATCGGCGGCACTGATCCTCGTTTATATTCATAACTTCGTCGAGGAGCCGAAAGTCGTAGCCGAAATCTGAGGCGATGCTGCGGAATGCCTTCAGGTCCTTGGGAAAACACGATCCACCGTAGCCGACTCCGGGATTCAGAAAACGGGGCCCGATGCGCGAATCTGTTCCCATTCCCGTGCACACTTCCTGAACGTCGGCGCCAACGTTCTCACACACGGTTGCAACGGCGTTGATGAAGGAGATTTTCATGGCGAGAAAAGCATTCGACGCGTGCTTGATCAACTCAGCACTTTTAGCTCGGGTCAAGATAAGCTGCGCACCTGTGCTTTTGCGGGCGATAGCTTCCGGGCGCCGATAGTATTCCCCACTCGTGAGCGGCTCATATAACGTGGTAAGCACGTTAGCCGCCCGCTCCGAGTCTGCGCCAACAACTATTCGATCAGGACAAAGGAAGTCCACAACAGCCGTGCCCTCGCGCAAAAACTCTGGGTTAGACACGACATCGAAGTCAGCTAGCATACCAACTTGCGAAATTGCTTTTCGGATCCATGAGCACGTGTAAACGGGCACGGTACTCTTCTCGACGATGACCTTGTAATCGGTAGCAAAGCGCGCGATGTCCAGCGCAACCGCCTCGACATAAGAAAGGTCGGCATCACCGCTCTCCGAGGCCGGGGTTCCTACGGCGATGAAGATGACAGGACACGCCTTGACCGCTTCCTGCAATGACGTAGTAAATGTCAGTCGACGACCGCGGTGCCGTTCGAGCAATTCCGGAAGGAACTCCTCATAAATCGGCACGTGTCCATTCTTCAGCGCTTCAATCTTTGCGTGATCGACGTCGACCGAGATTACGTCGTGTCCGAGTTCGGCAAAACAAGCGGCTGTTACCAAGCCGACATAACCTGAGCCGACTACTGTTATGTGCATTGAACCTCCGGAATCTACTAAATGCCCTTCATGGCGAAAATGGCAGTGTGCAACAGAATTGCAAGATCCATAAACAGTCCGCGGTTTCGAATGTAGTAGAGGTCGTACTGAAGATTCTCATGAATGAGAAAGGCTCGGTCCGCACTCAACTGCCAGAGCCCGGTAATGCCAGGCGTAACGCACAGTCTCTGACGCTCGCGTTGGCCATACTGCTCAACAATGAATGGCATTTCGGGGCGCGGCCCCACCAGTGACATGTCGCCTTTAACAACATTGAATAGCTGGGGTAACTCGTCCAGGCTGGTCTTCCTCAGGTATCGGCCAACTCGTGTAATCCGCGCATCGTGGGCTGCTGTCGGGGAAAACCCATATTTGGGGGCATCAACGCGCATGGATCGAAATTTGTAGATATCGAATAGCTTTCCATTCTTACCAACCCGGCGCTGCTTGAATATCACTGGCCCTTCTGAATCCATGCGTACTGCAATCGCTAACACAGCCAGCAGCGGTGCGGTGACGAGGATCAGAATCGCGCTGACAAAGAAATCGCATATACGTTTTGCGGCCCGATAGAGCGACCTGCTGATGGGAGCACTGACGGTTGCAAGCAGGAGGCCATCGATGTCCACATAATCGACCCAGGCGTCCGAAGAAATCGCTTGGGTCGGAACGTACGCCAATTTTGCGCCGGCCTCAGATGCCGCAGCCACAACAGCCGTAAATTTCTCGCGTCCCAGGGACGGAATAGCCACCACAACAAAATCAGCGCCGTAGTCTTTGATGAGTTGCGATGTCATGGGCCCGGAAATCACTGGTGCAGAACGTTCTCGACGATAACCGAAGGAGTACACTTCCCCTCCAGCCTGGGCCTCGTCATCATCCACAATGACCACAGGATCGAGTCCCAACTTCGGCGATCGTACGAGAGCCGATAACATGCGTTTCCCTGTAAAGCCGGCCCCGTAGATGATCACCTTTCGCATACCACGTCCGCGGCCATGCAGGAAGCTCACTAAGACAATGAAGAGTTGCTTTTGAATGGCAACCACGATTGGCACCAGGACAAAACCAATTCCCAGTACCCAGCGTGAAACTAAGTGGGCTTCAAGAATAGAGACGGCGAGAAGTAACAGAAAACATTGCGCCGACACGCGTAAGGTTCGTTCCGTTTCACGGATTCGCAACAACCCATGGCCCTGGCGATAAGCGCCCTCGCGGTCAAGCATAAGTACAAACAGAAAGGCGAACGCCAGCGCGGCGCACACGACAGTGTGCAGCGGGTAAACCAGGTTTCTCCCCAAGGCCAAGAGGTGATAGGCGCTGTATGCGAAGAACAGACCGACAGCCGCCCCGGAAAAATCTCCGACTATCTCGACTGCGGTGACAATCTGTTCAAATTGACGCCGTGATGGCGCCGGATTTAGGTCAGCAGGGCTGAACTGGCTTTCTCGGTCCTCAAGCCCTATCAGATTTGGATTGTCTGCAATTGAACTCATCTGCCATCTCTCCCAGAGATGTTTTTGCATTGCTCGGTATTAGTTGAGTTGGTCCGGTCGGATCAGGAGAGGTCGTAGGGTCTTCGAAGAGACAGACGATAAAGGTGAATCGGTTAGATCAGACAAATTTGACGTGGGAGGCGGGAAACATTCGATACCGCGTCATCCGACCCAAGGGATTGTTTCAGATGATGGATTCCGGAACACTCTATCCTGTACTTGTGCATTCACGTTCGGCTGTGGGAGGAGCACCGCCAACCAATAATTCGAGTATGCCGCGACTGCGTCGGCTGCACTGGCGTACGGGCTTGGAGATCCCGTTAAGAGCTTGTACATCTGCTGATGACCTAAAACAACGGCGAGAAGCCCGATTGTACTAACGGAGATATCTAAGCTCCTCATTGAGCCGTTGTTCACGCAATTTTCCAAGTATGCAACTACGGCTTGAAACATTGGCCCTAATTGCTGTCGCCAGACAAGTTCCCCACGGGGACGCAGTTCCAGCAGGCTGACATTCAGCAGTTTCAGCACCTCTGGGTGATATGCGGCGGTTTCGACCATCAACTCAACAATCAGGGGTACCACGATCGTTGGATCGCCGACCTGTGCCAATCCGGTCTTTAGTTCCTTTCGCAGGCGCAGCCCATCAAGACACGATTGCAGCGCTGCCCAGAACAAATCTTGCTTTGTAGGAAAATAACGGAACAAGGACGTTTCATTCACATCGGCAAGCCTGGCAATTTCCCGTGTGCTTGTCCCATTGAAGCCCTGGCTGGAAAATAGCCGGATTGAGGCTTCGACAATGCGATCTCTTATTGCGCTGTTACTTTGATTCATGTGAGTAGGAAAGCCCCATTCAACTTGCAGTAGCTCTTTGGGTAACTGATTCAACAAATTCCAAGTTAGTGCTTTCGACCTCGATAGCTACACTTCGCATGATCAGATCAAGTGTGAGTACAATCCGTAAATTGTTGTTCGTGCGCACAACGATACCTTCCATACCCGCCATGGCTCCAGCTTTGATTCGTGCTCTATCACCAACGGAGAGGAACGGATGTGGCTCAAATTTGCATTTGTAGAGACCTGCACGGAGAGATTCGATTTCAAAGTCTGGCAATGGCGCCGGTTTATTGCCTGAGCCGATTATTCTTTGGACGCCGGGAACTTCCAACACTCGGACCCGTTCGTTTTGCCCGATCCGAACAAAGATGTAATTTGGAAATAACGGTAGCTCAAGGGTGACCTTCGAGCCATCCTTCCACAGGCGATGGGATCGATAGAGTGGCAAATAACTCTCAATCTCTCTCTGCTCGAAGTGCTCCGCTATGCGTTTTTCATGTCTCGGAGTGGTGTAGACCGCAAACCAACTGGAAAGGATCAGCTCCGGAACTTTAGCCTGATGGGTCTTAAGAATCGTTAGGTTTTCGCCGGCCACAGACAAGGCTTCGCCTTTCTCACTTGGGTGAGTGTTACTCACACTATTGAATGTTCTTGCGACTTGGCTACCGCACCCGAGGGGACCGCGAGGCGCCGACGAAATGCATGTACTTACTGGCGTTGTCTGTCACAGCAGAAATTCCCTAAGCTCGAGAAAAACGGCAGAACGGGCGACGTGGTGTGTGCACTCAGAGTAGCATCCTGCGAGGATGCGGCAACTAGCGAAAGCACCTAGAACCTTAGAGGTTGTAGAGCATGATCTTTGGTAACTGCTCTGCCAGTTCCTTTGCATCCAGAGCTTTGACTTACGCTGTTGAGGTACTTCGTTTTCCAAGCATGTGGGTGCTCTAAGCCGACCAAGACTCTATCAGGCACTCTCGAATCCGGGAGCGCCGACATAACCATTGATGGAGTGTCTTACGGGAATACGCTGTTGAGAGTGCGCCAGCAGGTGGGCACTAGGTCACGGTCGAGCAAACGGTATGGGCCATGGCTATAAAAGGGAATGCTTCCGCCGAAGCTCAGAGGCGCAATTGCAGCCTACTGGGCAAATTTGCGAATTCGTTGACCTGAGACATCCCGGCTTGCAATCGCACAATCGTAGGATGTTGAATGCTCAATCCGGCATTCACAAAGCGCACCAAAACGTTCCCGGTGACTCCTGTGGCGGGCGAAGCCGGGAATGGTGGTTCGCCCGGTTCAAGACCTATGACCGCGCCTTGGGGTCATCGTGAACTTTCACCACAACTTTGATGGCGTCCTCCACGCGGTCGCGCGCGTATCTCACAGCAGTCGGCAGATTCTCAAACGAGAAGGTGTGCGTGTGAATCAACTTGGCATCGAAGCGCTTCTGCTTCATCAAGGCCACTGCACGCCGGGTTCCACCTCGGCCTTCGCCGCGAATGCCGAAGAGCGAGATGTTGTTACTCACTAATCGCAGGGCGTCGATCAACACCGGTTTGTGTGGGAAAGCAGCGAGGCAAATGCTGCCTCCACGATTCACCATCGCAAGCGCTTGGTTCAGAACTTCAGAAGAGCCGGAACACTCGATAACATAGTGCGCTCCTTTGCCCCCGGTAAGCCGCATCACGGCCTCGACCGGATTGTCGCTGGCGGAGTTGACCGCACAATCCGCACCAAGTTTTAGCCCCAGATTCAATCTGGCATCGCGCATTTCGAGGAGAATGACCGGGTCCGCTCCCAGAGACTTTGCCAAAGCAACGCACATTAACCCTACCGGACCGGCGCCGATGACAACCAAGGATTGTCCGGCGATGAGTCCGCCGAGAGTGTCGATGGCGTAGACGGCGGTTCCCCCGGTAACGATGAGAGTGGCCTCTTCGTCGCTCATCTCGTCCGGCACCGGAACTAGAGTGTTGATGTGATTGACGGCAAATTGCGCAAAGCCGCCATCGGTCGTAAAGCCGTTGGCGCGATGTCCTTTGTTGTGCCCTTCGTAGTTCATGCCATAGTTGAGGCAGGAGGTGTACATGCCCATGCGGCAGCGCTCACACCGGCCACAACCGGCATGCACTTCCACCGCGACACGGTCGCCAACCCGATATTCGTCCACGCCTTCGCCGAGTTTCACAACCCTGCCCATGTACTCATGACCTGGCGTCCAGTTTTTGCCAAAAGGGGAGCCCCCCTCGATCATCGCTGGCGAGCCGGAGGCGATCACCTCAATATCGCTACCACACAATGCGACCGCATTCACCTGTACCAGAACCTCGGCAGCAGCCGGTTCGGGAACAGGTTTGTCAGTCAACCTAAGGGTATGAGGGGCATCCAGGACCCAGGCCCGCATCGACGCCGGAATGTTGAAGTCTGAAACTGACTTTGCGTCCTCAGGTAACCCTGGGTGGACAGGATGTGATGCATCCAAATTGTTTGCCATTACAAAACTCCCGCGAGTACTACATCCATACCCTTACTTCGCCCAGGGATCGTCCCTCATGCCGAGGATCTTCGCCAAGAAACTCCACTCATCCGTGGTCTCTTCGATCGCCTTCGAGATGGGTTTGCCTGCGCCATGTCCAGCCTTGGTTTCAATGCGAATCAGCACGGGAACCTGACCCGCCTGCGCCGCCTGCAGAGTGGCCGCAAATTTGAAGCTGTGCGCCGGAACAACACGATCATCGTGATCCGCCGTGACAATCAGCGTTGCCGGATACGTGGTGCCCGGCTTTAAGTTGTGCAGTGGCGAATACTTGTAAATTGCTTTGAACTGCTCTGCATCGTCCGACGAACCGTAATCCGAGACCCAGGCCCAGCCAATGGTGAACTTTTGAAAGCGCAACATGTCCATCACGCCGACCCCGGGTAGCGCAGCCGCGAAGAGGTCGGGGCGCTGCTCCATGCAAGCTCCCACCAGCAATCCGCCATTGCTGTGCCCAGCGATTGCGAGTTTTTTGGGTTGGGTGTACTTGTTGGCGATCAACCACTCGGCCGCCGAGATGAAATCGTCAAAGACATTTTGTTTCCGCAGTTTGGTTCCTGCCATGTGCCATGGTTCGCCGTATTCGCCGCCACCACGCAAATTTGCTACGGCATAAACTCCACCCATCTCCATCCACACCAGGTTGGAGACGCTAAAGAATGGAGACATCGAAATATTAAAGCCGCCATAGCCATAAAGCAGGGTTGGGTTATTGCCATCCATGTTCATTCCCTTGCGGAAGGTAATGAACATGGGGACGCGTGTGCCATCTTTGCTGGTATAGAAAATCTGCCTGGTCTCGTAGCGCTCCGGATCGAACTTCAGCGTGGGCTTTCGGAAGACCTCGCTCTTGCCGCTCGCAAGGTCATAACGGTAGGTGGTGGTCGGAGTCGAGTAGCTCGTGTACGAGTAGAAGGTTTCCTTGTCCGACCGCTTCCCCCCGAAGCCCTCAGCGGTGCCCAGTCCAGGCGTCTCAACCGCCCGCAGATACTTTCCATTAATATCGAATACCCTTACTTCGCTGTGCGCATCTTTCAAGTAGCGGGCTACAAATTTATTGTCCAGCATCGCGGCGCCGAGCAGCGTTTCTTTGGATTCGGGAATAATCGTCTTCCAGTGTTCGCGCCCCGAATTGCGCGTGTCAATCGCTATCACGCGGCTCAATGGCGCATTCAGGTTGGTGAAAAACCAGAAGACCGGCCCATCGTTGTCGATGAAATGATAGACTGCATCCTTCTCGTCCAGCAGCGCAACAACCGGGCTGTCCGGCCTCGCCAAATCCTTGTAGTACACGCGATTCTTCGGGTCGGTTCCCTCCCAGATAAGGATGATCAGGTATTTGCCATCATCGGTCACCGAGCCACCGAAGCCCCACTCTTTATGGTCGTCACGTTTATAAATCAACGCGTCCTCTGACTGCGGAGTGCCCAATTTGTGATAGTAAAGTTTCTGGTAGTAATTGGCGGCGCGCAACTTGGACTGTTCTTTCGGCTCGTCGTAGCGGCTATAGAAAAATCCCTTGCCATCTTTGGTAAACGCTACGTCAGAAAACTTCGCCCACCTGATGACGTCCGGCAGGTCTTTTCCTGTCGCGACATCGCGCACATGCCACTCCTGCCAGTCTGAACCTGAGGAAGCCAAACTGTACGCGAATAACTCCCCATTGTCGCTGAGATTTGTGGCGCTCACGGCAACCGTACCATCCGGGGAAAGCGTGTTCGGGTCCAGCAGCACCCTTGGCTCCGCGTTTAGCGCGGGCAGCCAATACAATACGCTCTGATTTTGCAATCCGCTGTTGTGCGAATAAAAATAACGCTTGCCCTTCTTCTGCGGCACGGAAAAGCGTTCGTAGTTCAGCAGCTCTTTCATTCGCGCGCGAATCTTGTCGCGAGCAGGAATCTGCTCCAGGTAGCTGAACGTCAGCTTGTTCTCGGCATCGATCCAGGCGCGAGTCGGCTCGGAATCGGGGTCTTCGAGAGGGCGGTAGGGATCGGCCACGGAGACACCGTGGTAGTCATCCACCTGATTGCTGGTGGGTGCGGCAGGATAGTCGAGTTTCTTCACTCGACTATTCTGCTGTGCCAGTCCACTTGCTGTACAGAGCAACAGGATTGCAAGAAAAACAGACGTTCTGCGCGATTGTGTCATCGATGCCCTTGGAAACTGTGAGTGCCTCAAAGCTTAAGGGTTTGTGCGAATTAGGGCAAGATTCATTGTTCAGCGCGAGCTTTTTCCATACGGATTGCAAATGGCCACGCCCCGCACTTCACTGATTTCCTCGTGGAAGTATTGGCGCTGGAAGTAGAGTGCGACATTTACGAGACCGATCATGACTGGCACCTCGACAAGGGGGCCAATCACAGCAGCAAAAGCAGCTCCTGAGTTGATACCAAATACGGCAACTGCGACCGCAATCGCCAATTCGAAATTGTTTGAGGCTGCCGTGAAAGCGAGTGTCGCGGCCTTCGAGTAGTCGGCTCCGACCTTTTTGCCCATGTAGAACGACACCATGAACATGATAAGGAAGTAGATCAAGAGGGGTATAGCGATCCGCAGCACGTCCAGCGGGAGCTGCACAATATACGCCCCCTTGAGCGAGAACATCAGCACGATCGTGAATAGTAGAGCGAACAACGTCAGGGGACTCACCCGCGGAATAAATCTGTGGTCGTACCAAGTTTGGCCTTTGGCGCGCACCAGAACTAAACGAGTCACGAAGCCCGCCAGGAACGGAATCCCAAGGTAGATGAAAACGCTTTTTGCAATGTCGGAAATCGAGACATGCACCGCCATACCGTGCAGTCCGAGATGCGGGGGCAGAACGGTGATGAACAGCCAGGCGTACACCGAGTAGAAAAACACCTGAAACAGTGAGTTGAACGCAACCAGACCCGCGGCATATTGAGTGTCGCCCTTTGCCAGTTCGTTCCACACAATGACCATGGCAATGCAACGTGCGAGGCCGATCATAATTAGACCGGCCATGTATTCCGGGTATCCGCGCAGGAAGACGACCGCAAGCACAAACATAAGAATTGGGCCGATGATCCAGTTCTGAACCAGAGACAGCCCGAGGATTCGCTTATTGCGAAATACTTTGTGCAACTCCTCGTAGCGAACCTTGGTGAAGGGCGGATACATCATCACGATCAACCCAACGGCGATGGGAATTGAGGTTGTGCCAACGCTGAACCGATTAAGAAATGGCACTATTCCAGGTACCAGCCATCCGGCCAAGACGCCCGTCGCCATTGCTGCGAATATCCAGGCAGTCAGGTAGCGGTCGAGAAATCCTAAACGTGAAACAACCTTGCTCGCCATGGATTAATTCTCCCTCGAAGAAACAGGCTTCTTCGGCTGCGCAAGAGCCGAATAGGGCTTCAACTCGCTCAGGGTACATGATCCCGTTTTGATGGCTTTCTTGAGCTGGCGCGAGTCCTCTTCGAACGCGCCTGAGGAACGGAATAGATCGCGAAGAAAACCGAATGTGAGCTTGTGAACGGCTTCATCAGGCTGCGCCAATCGATAGTACATCCGCGTCCCTTCGCGACGATCGCGTACGAGCCCTGAGTTTTTCAGGTAGATCAGGTGCCGAGAGACGTTTGTCTGCGGTGATTCCAAAACGAACTGTATATCGCAAACGCATAACTCGCCATGAATCAGCAGGTTAAGAATCCGGAGCCGCGTTTGGTCGGCGAGTCCTTTAAATATTTGTTCTAAGTCCCTCATATGAAAAGTCTCCAGCAAAGAATATTAGCAGATTTCACATGTATTCGCATAGACGCATACTCGCATGATAAACTTCTTTACGAATGCAGGGCTCACCTAAACCCGCCCTGCGGAGGACACATTGAAGCCAACGGTTTTATTTCTCTGCACCGGAAATTCGGCCCGCAGCCAGATGGCCGAAGGTTATCTGCGTCACGCCGCCGGAGATCAGTTTGAAGCGATCAGTGCCGGAATTCAGCCCAAGGGACTAAATCCGTTGGCCGTGGAGGCGATGCGTGAGATCGGAATCGATATTTCGATGCATGCCTCGAAAGACGTAGTCACTCTGCTAGGTCAGCACATTCCTTACGTGGTGACCGTATGCGACAACGCAAGGGAGCGCTGCCCTATCTTTCCATCTACTCGGGAGTCTCTCCACTGGAGCTTTGAAGACCCGGCAGAAGCCGTTGGTACGCAGGATGAACGGCTTGCCGTTTTCCGTCGTGTGCGGGACGAAATCATTGCGAAGATTGACCAACGTTTTGTCAAAGGTGCCACCGGCCAAAGACGAACATAGTTCGCAACTCAGACCAGGACTGTTGCCGCGCTACTGCTTCAATAGAACTTGCGTTCTCGGGAATGCAAACGCCGCTCCTGCGTCGTCGATTACGTTCACCTGGCATGTATACCAGCCAGGATTCAGGGCATTCATCGGCACGTCAAATTGAAACGCGGCTGCCTTCCGATTTGCGGCGTTCATGTGTTGCGTCTCTACCAGCGGAGTCTCATAGACTTTCACTTTGCCGCGGAAGAACTGGATGCTGGTGAGCAGGTGGATTGAGTCTTTTTTCTCCGCCCACTTCGCAGGGTCGTAAACCTCGTAGTAAAGCGTCATCGACTGCTCTGGGGTAAAGACGTGAGCAATGTTCGGGATAATTTCCTGCCCATCGCTCACCAGTGGATTCAGTTGCGACTTCTTTCCGGCTGCGACCTTTTGACTGGATAGCATCAGGGAACTAATCTTGATTTTCTCTTTGCGCAGGTCTGGAATCACCAGGTCGCTTTCGAATGTTCCGACGCGTCCATTCTGATTCTCTCGCACTACGAATTTCAGGTGATAACGCCCTGACGGAAGCAGGAAGCCCGTGTTGTACTGCACGTTTTTGCGGGTGCGAACCGCTGCAGGTGGAACACTCGTCTCAGGGCTCACTTGCGTCCCTGCTGTGGCGGACTGAGGCGAACCGCTGCCCGCGGTCACGCTTTGAGTCTGCTCCAGAGTCAGTTTGATATTGTCACGGACGTTGCCCACTGGAAACTTGGTTCCGGTGTCGCGCACGATGCCCAGTACATCGAGCGAAGCCTTGTCTTTGTCGCGCTGCACAACCAGCGCGGATGCCGGGACGACAATCGAAACTGGCACATAGAATTTCCCATCGACGCCGCGAAAATAGCCGGTCCCCAGATACACAGGAAGGTCCGTATTGGGTAGATCGGACATCATCTCTTCCTGCAGTTGGTCTTCGCGATCCTGCTTCGTAAAGTGCTGGAAATCCCTGGGACCGTAATATCCCATGCGATATTCCAGCTTCACATCGCTGCGGTTCAGTTTGACTTGAATGCGGCGGAAACGTCCGTCCTTATTGGCATTCGAACTCCTATAGCCGAGCACGTAATAGGTTTCGCTATCTGCCTGAACCTTGGTGTACGCCTTGCTGAAATCATTGGTGTCGAGGAACGCTTTGCCGCCGGTGTCATTTGCGATTGTTACCAGTGTCTCCTGGCTGGCGAAGTTCGAATCGAGATCTTTCTGCACCGCTGCTCCGCTATACGCTGAAACCCCACGCAGACTGGCTGACGATGCGGCACCGCCCGGAGGCATTGCTTCCAGGCCGCGCGAATCCACAGCATAGATTGACACATTTGAGCGCACAGCAGCGTTCACCGCCGCACGCAACTGCGCCTGGTTTTCCACGCCGGTCTTGGTCATCCCGCTGCTGAAGTACAAGATCGATTTCTTCTGGTTGATCCCTGAAAGATTTTTTGCAATGGTAGCCAAGGCCTGCAAACGCAGGTCCGTGTTGAAGATATTGAAATCCGTATCGTCGGCGACGAACGACCCTGAATCCTCGGGCGTACCCTCACTGGTGCCGGTAGTTCCAGCCTCTTGCCCACTACCCTCATTGCCCGCGATGCGGTCCAGCGCCGTGGTGAGCAGCTTTTTGTCGCCACTGAAATCCTGCACTACCTTCATCGATGTGTCGAAGGTCACGATGCTCACAAGATCGGCAGGCGTCATCTGTTTTGCAACAAAGTTCTTGGCGCTTTCCACGGCGCGGTCGCTGTCATCGCTCTGCAGCGAACTCAAGTCGAGAAAGAGGACCATCAGTCTGCGATCCCGTAGGACCTCAATCGAAGGCGCATTCCTGCCGGTGAGGAGATCGGTTTTGGGCGCGGCAAGTTCCGCCTGCGCCGGGCCGCCCTGTGGAGCCCGTTGCGCGTAGCTTTCCACGTCTTCAATGTCGAAACTCTGAAGGTGCTGAGCTTTCCCATCCTCCAGCACGGTAAAGTCACTCTGCTTGAGTCCGCGAACCAGCTCGCCCTTCTTATCGCGGACCGTGACGCTGACCAGCACCAGGTCGGTCGTGACCTTGAAAGTGAAATCGCCTTCGCCTGCGCGCGTCTGCTGCCCCAGCGCCGCGTTTGGAAGCACCATCGCGCAGCACACCAGCACTGCAAGTAGCTTACGGGCGAGTTCGTTTCCGAACTTTCTCATTGCCGGAATCCAATCATTTTTCTCATACCTAGAACCGGTAACGCATGGACAAGATCATTTTGCGCATCGATGAGACACTCGTGACTTGTCCAAAGGTCGGTGAGTTCACGACGGTATCGAGTCCCGCGTAATTCGGGTGGTTCAACACGTTGTCAGCTTCTGCGCGCATCTCGATTCCCATCGATTCTCTTATGGGGAAATTCTTCGAAAGTACCAGGTTCATCAGCCAGGTACCGGGCGCAATAATCGTATTTCTGCCGGCGTTTCCATACGTCCCCGGAGTCGGTACCGAAAAGGCAGCAGTATTGAACCAGTGTTTGAGATTGCGATCACCAATCCGGATCGGCGCGCCGTTGTAGTTGGCACGGAGCGTGCCATTGGTGCCACCCGCGACGTCAGAGTAAGAACCCAGCACGCGTGCCGTATAGGGCGTACCGGAAGCCACCGTGAAGGTGCTTTGCAACAGCCAATCGCCCAGTACTTTTTGTGTGATGCCCGGCCTTGTGAGCCACTTGCGGCCTTCGCCCCAAGGTAACTCCAACGTCCAGTCACCGGTCAACTTGTGCCGCTGATCGAAGTTGGAAAGTCCGCGCTCGGCACGCAGGTTTTTGTCGTCTTGCGCAACGACTTGCGTGCCTCCGCCAATCGATGATGCATTGTCAATTGATTTTGAGTAGGTATACGTCCCACCAATCGCGATTCCATTTGTCATGCGCTTACGCAGGCGCACAGAACCGGCGTGGAGGATCGATGAACCTTGCGAGGTTTCCCAGTTGAACGGCTCTACGTTCGGGTCGATCACTCCGGCGGGCCCGCGATTTGGGGCTCGAAGCATATCAAGCGCGGTGCCTTTACTGCCCGTGTAGCCCACGTTCAACAGCAATGTTGGGGTGAGCTCGCGTTGAATATTCAGAGTCCAGAGTTGGACGTAAGCCGTGCGATAGTTCGGATCGATTGCGAAATTATTCGTAATCGTGGAGTTTGACCCGGGGAATCCATTAGCCAGCGTCAACGTGCTCTGTCCGGTCGGGGTCGCAGTGCCATTTGTTTGGGTTACGGCACAAGGCGTGCTCGTGCCAGCGCAGGGTGGATGTGCAGCAAGGCTCTGCACGATCGATGCATATTGCCCCAGGTTGTAATTGATTCCGTAACCGGCTCGCACCACGGTCTTTGTTCCGAACGGCTTCCACGCAACGCCTATGCGGGGAGCAAAATTGTTGCGGTCCGGCTTCACCAGCGCACGTGGGTAAGATTGCCCCGATTGGCCCGGATACACCACGGTGGCACCTAGAAAATTACCCGCCGCGTCGAACTGTGTAATCAGATTTTCAAGCTCATTGTTCGCTTCGTGGAAAGGCGAGATGAACTCGTAACGCAGGCCCACGTTCACCGTCAAATTGCCCCTCACCCGCCAGTCATCCTGAACAAAGAGGTCATAGCTGTTTGCCAGATACTGGTCGTGCACCTGCGAATATGCCAGCGTTGTCTGCTGCGCCCGGCCAAGTAAAAAATCGGCAAAATCGTAGCCCGTGCCGGTGACGGGTGTGGGGAGCCCGGTTTTGGAATCAATTGCGTATGCTGCAGTGGAGGATCCGGTGAAGGTAAACGCGCCGCGGGGATTCGAACTGGAGTAAGTCTTATTGTCGATCCAGCGATAATCTCCTCCGAAGTGAAGATGATGTTTGCCGTGCACCCAGCCAATGCTCTCGCTCAATGAGAAAGTCTGCGCGTCACGTTGCGACGGAGCCACATCGTTGATGCTGGTGTAATGAGAGAACGCGAGACCGGGCAAACCCCAGTTCAACGGATCTTCGGATACTCCGCCAATTATGCCACTCTCAACGTCGGTCACGCCAGCGAAGTGACTGTTACCGTGCGAGCGGCTACGGTTCCAGGTGAAGCGGAGTTGATTGCTCCATTTCCCTTTGCTTAGCGCCCAGCCTACGTTGGCGCTGAATCCGTTGGTATGCGTATTGCCGAAGATGAGGGGGAATGGCTCCAGGGTGTCTGAAAGATTCCGCTGATAGTTGAGCCCAAAACTAAGGTTGTTGCGCGACCGCCCACCGCGTCCGCCGCCCCCTCCTGGCATTCCAGGTGTACGCGGTCCCATGGGCGCTCCGAAGTTGTGCGTCAGGCGCAGGGCAAATATGTCCGTATCGGCCTGAGCCGCGGAACTGAAATGGAAATTCTGTAACGATCCATTGGCAAGGTCTGGCAATCCATTGGCAACGTTTGGCAGAGGGATGTACTTTAGCAGGGCTGTTGCCTGCGGACTGATGAGTCCGGGGGAAAGTATATTGCTGGCCGGAGTCCCCGGATTAGTGGGATCAAAGAGTTGCACGGGGACGCCCTTCACGGTTGTGGCGCTGAAATCACCGCCGCGCTCGGCAAGCGTCGGCACATGAGAGAACACGTCGTAAGGAGTTGAACCGCGCGTCCCGGAATAGTTCAGGAACATAAAGGTCTTGCCGCCGTCATCGTACACATGGGGAATCTTCAGCGGGCCGCCAAGCATTCCTCCAAAACGGTTAGAGCCATAGCTTGACTTTTCCGCTGGCGTTCGCCCGCTCAGCGCATACGGCGCAGCATCCAGCACACCATTGCTGCCGTTGAAGTAGATCTGACCATGGGGCTTGGTCATCGATCCCATGCGCATGCGTCCGCCGCCGCCACCACCACCGCCGGGGCCGCCACCCTGACCACCCATTGTGAAGGTTCCGTTGCCCCCCGGTCCGCCTCCGAAACCGCTGTCAGGCCCCAATTGCCCACGTGCCCGCATCTCTTGGATTCGGTCGCGTAGCTGGTCCATGTCCTGCAGGCCAAAGTCTTGAGCGTTGCCCATGCGCCCGCTTACTGAAACCGATTGGTTCGTCGCATCCGAGCTCGCGGCCAGTCCGCTTAAGTTTGCGGAAGACTGGTCACCCTCGCCTGACATCGCAGATTGCGCAAGGGCAGCGTCATCTGCGTTGACCGTCAGTGTCTGTGCACCTCGCCCTGCTCCCGACGGCGCATGTGAGACCATCGGCTGCCCAGTGATGCCATCGCTGATTTCGTCGCCTTCGGGCGTCGCCGTCTTGGGGACTCGCGACAGCAATACCATTTCGAAATCGTGAGTTGCTTCGGGCTGCTCAGGAGTCAGCATCAGTTCCGCCGTCTGAAGCGCAAAGCCGGAAAACTCTGCACGCAGCACCCAGCGTCCCTTGGAAGGCAGATCGAGATGGAAGGATCCATCGACATCCGTCGATGTAATTACCTTGCGGCCAGTCAGCGAATGCGAGGCGGTAATGCTGACGCCGGGGAGTTTTGTACTTCCGGAGTGAATTACACCGTGAATCACAAACCCTGCGGAAGGCTGCTGGGAGCTTGCGGGCGGCGCGGCGGTCTGCTGCGCCGTTGCCGCGCACGTCATCAAGATAAGAATCAACCCAGCCAGCAGCACCGCCGCATTCGCACGAAACGTCATCCGATGCCTGCCCTACTTCTTTTCGCTGTTCGGGCTATCGGCGCGTGGGCTTCCGTCACCGGTCGGCGCCGGCTGATCCGGAGTCATCTGGTCGCCACCCTCTGAAGGAGACGCAGTGACGCCTCGGCGCGGCCTGCGAGGTCTGCCCGCATACAGGTCTTTCGGCACGAACACGCCGTTTTTTACAGCCCCCAGGCCACGAACAAACTCTCCGGGCTTCACGTCTGGCAGGGTGATGCTCTCACGACGCTCGTTGCGAAACGAAGTGTCGTCATCCACTTCAATCACCTGCTCGGTATTGTCGGGCTTCTTCACGGTCAGCTTTGTTCCGTCGATCTTGGTGATCTCGCCTGCGATGAACGTTTTGCCATTATCTTCCGGCTTGAATCCACCCAGGGGCATCATTCCGCCGCGCTGACTGGCACCGGCCCGCTGTCCCATGACTCTTGCAACCCACACGCCGAACTTGTCCTGCTCGCCCCCGGCAAACACCCGGTCACCTACCTTAAAGTCGCTGAGCTTTGCTGGATTCCGATCTATCATTAACCGCGTTGAGGAGTTGATCCTCACCTTTGCGGTTTCACCCTTGGGCGTCTGTAGCGTGACGATGGAACCCGCGATCGCAGTGATCTGACCGCCCACGCCATGAAAATCCACGCCCATACCGCCGCGACCGGGCCTGTCTTGTAGAGGGGGCGGCGCTACGTCCTGCTGCGCCGTCGCGATTCCGACGAAACCGATCGACAATACGATTACTGCCGCCAAAATCTTCGCTTTCATTCCGTCGCTCCTTCGGTGACTCACTCTTAACATAGACGCTACTCCCCCGACATGGTTGACACTTTGCCCGGTGTTCTGGCGAAACGTAACACTTCTTTGCAATCTTGGGTCGTCTGTTTCAGGCCTTTGGGACTTACAGAACTCTTACAATGCTCTCCCGCCGCAATTGCTATCTTACAAGTAACAGTGGCGTGGCTTTTTCATTGCACCTTCTGCCGCAACCGCGCGGCGCAATGAACAGTCACGGAAGGATGGTTTCAGGGTGACAGCAACAGAGAGCAGAAAAAATATCAATTGGCTTACGGCCATCGTAATGGCTATTTATCACATTCTGGCGGTCGTCGCCCTCTTTCACTTTTCGTGGAAGGGAGTGGCCGTTGCCGCAGGCCTGTGGTGGATCTCCGGATCCCTGGGTATTGGCGTCGGGTACCATCGCCTCCTCACGCATCGTGGTTTCCGCTGCCCGAAATGGCTGGAATATTTCCTTGCCATCTGCGGCACGCTGACCCTCGAAGGCGGGCCCATCTTCTGGGTTGGCGTGCATCGCATTCATCATCAACTGACAGACCGTGAGGGTGATCCGCACTCGCCTCGTGACGGCAAGTGGTGGTCGCACATGGGCTGGATCGTCACCGGCCAGGCGCTTCACCAGGGAACCGAGAAACTTGCACCTTACGTTCCCGATCTGCGGCGCGACAGGTTCTATCACTGGCTCAGCAAATATCATTGGATCACCCAGGTCGTAGTCGGTCTCACGCTGCTTTACTTCGGAGGATGGAACATCGTTTTGTGGGGCGTATTCCTGCGCACCGTGGTCGGACTGCATGCCACGTGGCTGGTAAATTCCGCCACCCACATGTGGGGCTCGCAGCGCTGGGCAACCGGAGATGATTCCACCAATAGCTTTATCGTCGCATTGCTCACCTTCGGTGAAGGCTGGCATAACAATCATCACGCACATCCCAGTTCCGCGCGCCATGGCCTGCGCTGGTGGGAGATCGATACCAACTGGTACGTGATCTCGGCTCTCGCCGCCGTTGGGCTGGCGAAAGACATAAAACTTCCACGAGCTGACAGCCGGGTGAAGGAGATCAAGGCAGCCGGTGTTTCAAATGCGCCAAGCGCTCAAGCGGAGCCTGCGCGCGTAAAACAGGCGGTCGCTGGCGACTAGCCTCTCTCCACCAATCAATTAGAGTCATCTTTCAAGCCCTGGCATGGTTGTCAGGGCTTGCTTTTTGCCAGTCGCCTTCCGTTGCTCATCTCCGGGCCGCCGGACCGGTCGGCGCCAACTCCTCTTTACTAACCGGTGACGCCCCACTACTATCAAAGCTTTATGGCGATCAATTCTCGCAACAAGGCTATCGCGTTCTTCACCGTTCTCGGAGCCTGTTCGGTTGCCTTCGCGCTTGCTCTCAATATCACGTGGATGATTCGCTGGCGCGAAGTTGGGATGATCGTTTTCGGGGTTATCTTCTTCGGATTCATCATCGCCGGGTTGACGTTGAACACCATCTTCCTGGTGCGAGAGATGCGCCGCAGCGAACAGCATGACAGCTTCATCAATGCCGTGACCCATGAGTTGAAGACTCCGATAGCTTCGATCCGTCTCTACCTGGAGACCCTGCAGTCACGCGACCTGAATGAAGCGCAACGCAAGCGCTTCTACGGCATCATGCTCGAGGATACCGACCGTCTGATCAATACAGTTGAGCAGGTTCTGCGGGCAGGACAGCTCGGGTTGAAAAGTAAGAAGAATTTTCAGCGCCTCGATCTCGCGGAAATTGTGCGCGACTGTGCCTCACTGGCAAAGATCCGGCATCACCTCGATCCAGAGAGCATCCGCTTTGTGGACTACACTCTTTCTCCACCCTTCGTGCAGGGAGACGCCGAAGAACTGCGATCTGCCATTGGTAATCTGCTGGAAAATGCAGTCAAGTACTCTCCCAATAAAATCGTCATTGCCATTGAGATTCTCGACGAGGCAAAGGATCTTCTGGTGCGGGTTACTGACAAGGGTCAGGGCATTCCGCAAACTGAACTTAAGCGAATATTCAGCCGTTTCTATCGCGTCAACGAGCGCTTGCGCCAGAGGGTAAAGGGCACAGGTCTTGGATTATTTATTGTGCGGGGCATTGCGCGAAGTCATGGCGGGAGCGCCTACGCCACCAGCGAAGGCGAAGGCCGCGGCGCAACCGTCACCATTCGCCTGCCGAGGGATTCCTCATAGCCCTGAAGACCTTGCGTTTGCGAATTGGGGAACAAAGCTGAGGCGGAAAACGTACCAGTTTAAACTGAGGAATATCTGACCGTAGGAGGACCTCTATGAATAGCACTCTAGCGGCGACTCTGATTGCAACTGCCGTTGGCATTGGCACATGGTTTTTCGGCATTGCTAAGGCGATCTCACCAGCCCATCCGCAACTTGTCGCATTCGCGTTTACAATTGTGGCCAGCGTATTGGTAAAACAACTCTGGCCCGCCGATGCCGGCCAGAAGAGAATCTAGCCATCGCATGAATAAGGCCCGTTCGATTTCAAACTGACCACTGCCAAATCCGGTTCTCGCTATCCTGCCCCCCTCCTTCCGCGATACCATTAAACCCGTCGCCCCCTCGTTTTTGGGCAAGGATGGCTAATTCATGAAAGAGTTTTTTCTTCGAGACACGGCGCAGCATGAGAACAAGATCGTCACCACCAGCTTCGTCGTCAGCAATAAACAGATCAAGTCCAAGAAGAGCGGCGAGCCGTATCTGGATTTGACGCTGATGGATCGCACCGGGACCATCCAGGCAAAAATGTGGGACAACGTCGAGGAGTGCCTTTATACCTTTGAACAGGACGACGTCGTAAAAATCAAAGGGCTGGTCAACAAGTACAACCAGCGCTGGCAGCTCACGATTCACAAGATCCGCAAGATGGACGAGGCAGACATTGAATTCTCCGACTATCTTCCCAAGACGCCAAAGGATATCGATGAACTCTGGCGCACTCTCGGAGAATTTGTCGCCTCGATTCAAGAACCCCATCTGCGCCGCTTGCTAGAGCTGTTTATGGCCGATCCGGAAGTAGCCCGCGCCTATCGCAATGCGCCCGCAGCCAAGACCATGCACCACGCGTTCATCGGCGGACTTTTGGATCACGTTGTTTCTCTTTTTCGTTCCTGTGACCTGGTCTCCCGCAACTACGCGTTTATTAACCGCGACTTGCTGCTCACTGGGGCTTTCCTGCACGACATTGGAAAGGTTCACGAACTCAGTTATGCCCGCTCCTTCGGCTATACCACCGAAGGCCAACTGCTGGGCCACCTGATCATCGACCTGGAAATGCTGCATGCGAAGCTTGCGCAGGTCCCCGGCTTTCCTCCACAGCTCAAGATACTGGTCGAGCACCTGATCATCAGCCACCACGGGCAATACGAATTCGGTTCCCCCAAGCTTCCTATGTTCCCTGAGGCACTCATGCTGCACTACCTCGACGATCTTGACTCCAAGATGGAAGCCATGCGTTCGCAATTCGAACGCGACGCCGAGATGGATTCACCCTGGCCCGGGTATAACCCTTCATTGGGACGCCCGTTGCTGAACACAGCAAAATTCCTAAAGTGCCTGGAGCCAATCGAACTCAAGGCAGAATCACTCGCCGTACCGGCAGAGTGATAGATATGCGCGGGTTCCCTACTCCGGCAAAACCGGAGTGACGTCGCTCGTTCGAGTTTTCTGTAGGCAGAATGAGCTGAGAGTTTTATCCTGAGTTCCTCTCAACGGAGGACAAAGAATCGATGTGCTTCCTACCGAAGCTCCTGCAAAAGTGCGGCGTAGTCTCCTCATGCTGCGCGACCGTGATGACTCTCCTGTTGTTTGTTGCGCCGGTTTGCATGGCACAGACCGTGACGGCAAAGCCGCCCGCGACATCGCCGTTACAGATCGACGAGAAAAGGTATCCAGGATTGTCGGCCGAGTTCGCCCGCCTGCTTCAGCAAATACAGAAGGAAGTGCAGTTCCCGGCGGCCCGCGGACAGAGTCAGTTAATGCCGCTCCTGCCACAAGGGACGATGTTTTATGCCGCGATACCGAACTATGGCCAATCAGCACAGCAGACACTCGAAGTCTTTCACCGCGAGTTGCAGAGCAGCGCGGTCTTGCGCGACTGGTGGGAGCACGGCGAAGTTTCGTCGAACGGAGCGAAGATTGAAGATGCTCTGAGCAAGTATTCGCAACTCTCGGCGTACCTCGGCGAGGAGATTGTGATTGCTAGTACGTTGAGCGGCGATAAACCCGATTTGCTCATGATCGCTCAGGTCAAAAAACCGGGGCTGAAGCAGTTCCTTCAGCAAATGCTGGTTGCGAATGCCGCCAAGGGAAATGCCGATGCTTTGCCACACATGCGCGTTCTCGATGCGCGGGAGTTGGCTACGGCGAAACCGGCGCGGGGCGAGCAGGATCCCCTGGTTCTGGTGCGTCCTGATTTCGTGGCTTTTGCGACAGACATGGCCGCGCTGCGGCGTTTTGACGAGCGGTTGCAGTCGCAGGGCAACGAGTTCGCAATGACTGATTTCGGTGACCGAATCGCGGAGAGTTACAAGGATGGCGTAACGATTGTGGTTGCAGCCGACCTGCAAGCAGCGCTGAGCCAGACCGCCTCCGCGAGCAACCCGGGGCGCAAAACACTGGAGCAGACCGGCTTCGCGAATTTGAAGTACCTGGTATGGGAGCACAAGACTCTAGGGGGAAAGAGCCTCAGCCAGACAGAGCTAAGCTTCACTGGGCCACGGCATGGAATCGCGTCCTGGCTTGCTGCTCCCACGCATCTGGGCAGCCTTGATTTTGTTTCACCGAAGGCGATGATGGCCGCAACGATCGTCCTCAACGACCCACGGCAGATCTATGACCAGGCCATACAACTTGCCTCCGCGTCGAATCCCAATGCCGCTATGCTGGCGCAATCGCAACAGATGTTCGGGTTCGATCTGAAGCAGGGACTGTTGCAGTATCTGACTGGTGAAATGACCTTTGAACTGGATGAATCCCTGCCAAGGCCTGCGTGGAGGGCGATCTTCGGAGTGAACGATGCCGATCACCTGAAGCAGGCACTGGCCATCCTTCTACCGATCGCGAAGCTACGCGTGGAGCCGTCGGTGGAAGATGGCGTCAGCTATTACGCCGTGAAAGGACCTTCACCACAAGCCTCCAACTTCTCCTACGCGTTTACTGGAGGTCATCTGATCGTCGGGACGAGCCATGCGTCGGTTGCCGAAGCGGTGAGGTTGCATGCGAACGGCGGGTCGCTCGGTCAATCAACCAGATTCCTTGACTCGCTGCCACCGGGCCACTCGGCCGATGCTTCCGCAATCTTCTACCAGAATCCGATTGCGATGGCAGCGGCCCAACTGCGGCAGGGTCAGCCGGATTTGAGGGGGTCTCTGGCGCAACTGTCAGATCGAGGCTCGGCTGTCATGGCCGTCTACGCTGATGGGAGCGCGATTCGAGCAGTCAGCGCAAGCCCTGCGCTCGATGCCGGCACGGTTCTCGCGGTGGCGGCAATTGCAATTCCTAACCTGCTGAAATCGAGAATCGCGGCAAACGAGGCGTCTGCCGTAGGACAAATGCGCACCATCAATACCGCACAGGTCGTCTATCAGACGTCATATCCGGACAAAGGCTTTGCTCGCGACCTGGCCATGCTCGGATCTGATCTCAAGTCGCCTAAATCCGCATCGGCGGAGCACGCAGGTTTGATAGAGGAAAAGCTCGGGAACGCCAGTTGTACGGCGGGCAGGTGGTGCACAAGGTCGGGCTTCCGCTTCACGATGACTACGTTTTGCAAGCAGCAGTGCACCGGATACGTAACGGTCGCAACACCGGTTGGCAGCAACACCGGCACCCGCAGCTTCTGTTCAACGACGGATGGGATCATCCGGGCTAGGCTGGGGCTACCTCTCAGCGAGCCGATCAGTGTGGCCGAGTGCCAGAAATGGAGGCCGCTAAAGTGAGGTCCGCAGTTACTGGTTCACAGGAATCTTTATGATCTTCTTCTGGATCGCGTAGGTCACCAACTGGGCTTTGTTGTGGATGTCCAATTTGCGCATCAGGTTGAACTTGTGCGCTTCCACGGTTTTCACGCTTAATCCGAGCAGGATGGCAATTTCCTTGACTGAATTGCCCTCGGCCAGCAATTTCAAGATCTCGCGTTCGCGCGGAGTGAGCGTGGAAATTCGTGGTCGCATCTTGGAGTCGCGGACCCGCGCCCGGAAATCCTCAACCAGTTTGCCAAGCACCTGCGAACTCAAATACTTTCCGCCCTTATACACATCGCGCACGGCGGTGACTAATTGCTGCGCTGGAGTGTCCTTGAGCACATATCCCGAAGCACCTACCTCAAGACACTGCACCAGGTAGTCTTCATCCTCATACATCGTGAGGAACAGCACCTTGGTCTCGGGACGGCTCTTGCGGATGTGTCGAGCGGCTTCGAATGAAGACAGCCCTGGCATTCCAATGTCCATCAGCACAATGTCTGGGCGCAACTCACGCGCCTTTTCGACGGCATCACCTGCGTCAGGCGATTCACCCACGACTTCACAGTCGCTCTCGCTCTCAAGCAGCCGGCGAACGCCCTGCCGGAACAGAGTATGGTCATCCACCAATAGACACTTAATCTTCGGCATTGCGCTCACTCCTCAATCTCGATCGCACACAAACGTTTTAGATCGTTTAACTACCCGCGCCCAACATCGCTCGCATCCCTTGCGCGTTATCACTGGCTTCTGGAACCTTGGAACGAATCGGCAACGGCACGGTAACTAAAATCTTTGTTCCCTCGCCCTTGATCGAAGTCACTTTCATCTGGCCGCCCAGTGTGCTGACGCGCTCATGCATACCTGCCAATCCAAACGAGGGCCGGAGCGGATTCGAAACTGGGCGAATTCCAACGCCATCATCTTCAATTTCCAGCCTGAGAATCTCGCCCTTGCGTTCCATCTGGATATTCACATTTTGTGCCTGGGCGTGCTTGGCAACGTTGTGCAGGCTTTCCTGAACGACGCGGTAAATTGCGGTCTCGATCACCGGATCAAGCCGTCCAACATCATCGCCAATCGCCACCCTTGAACGCACACCAGCAGTCTTCGCCAGATCCTTTGCTTCTTTGCGAATCGCTGAGATCAGCCCCAGTTCCTGTAGCACCAGCGGCGAAAGCCGCCCAATGATTCGCCGGATTCCTTCGATCGTCCGGTCCACAACAGCCACAAGCTCACCGATCTTTGCCTTGCCAATCCGCGTCTTCACCGTTCCGTCCAGCATCCCTAGATACAGGCGGATCACCATCAGCGCCTGCCCGGTCTCATCGTGTAGTTCGCGGCTGATGCGCTTGCGTTCTTCTTCCTGCGCTTTCAGCAGATGTCCACTCAACTCAACGATCCGCATCTCGCGCTCGCGAAGCGCGTCGGTCATCCGCGCGCGATCAATTGCCAAAGCCGAGCGATCTGCCACTGCGCGGAATAGTTCCAACTCCGTCGGCAACCACTGGTAGGGCTTCTCAAAACCGATGATGAGTACCCCGATAACCTTGTCGCTGATCTTCAGCGGCATGCCCCAGAGCGCGTGCGCTTTCTCGCGCAACTCCCGATTCAGTAAACCTGACGAACGCGTCAGATCAGGCAGAATTTCCGGTTCTCCGGTTTCAAATATGTGTCCAGTAAAGCCCTGCCCCGTAGAGATCACCACGTCTTCACCGAATCCCGGGGACATACCCGTTGAACTGCGAACGCGAAGTTTGTTGCTCTCCGCATCAGCCAGTAGGACCACTCCAATGCTTGCGCCGAAGATACCCTCGGTGATCACCAGCACCCGCTCGAGTAAGGCCGACAGATTCTTCGCCGAAAGCTCGGCATCCAAAACTTTTAACAGCGCCTCGCTGGCGCTCTGCTGTACGTCGAAGTAGGCCCCGGAAACTGCGACAAAACTCGCCGATGCCAACGTCTCCAAAGCTGCCATCACCTGGAAGCGGCGATCCCCAAAAGACTCCGCAAGGAATGGACGGGCAATACTCTGGTAAATCTCCAGTGAACGCGCCACCTGGCGGGTGTCCACGCGAAGTTTTGCAAGACGCTGGCCGTAGTAATGCAGGTTGTCCGTGAACTGGTTGAAATCCGAATGGCTGAACAACATGAAGCCCACCCCCAGATTCAACCTTTCCAGCGCCACCATCGCACGTCCTTCAAACTGAAACTCCTCGAACATGCGTTGCCGCCATGCTGCCGTCATCTCCGCAAAGTGCGGTTGCAAAGCGTTGGTCGCCTCAAGAATCAACTCCTGAGCCGACTCCTGGATGGGCAACACCGTCGACACATATCTCCTTAGATGCAGAACGGACGCACAGCTCTGTATTCGATGCTGGTAACTAGATGTTGGATCTTTTAACTACTTGCACCCCACCGGGTGGGACCACATTCTAACCCGTTTTTACTAGGCCGCAATTAAGCTGCGTTACTTCACTCGATCATCACTAACTTAGGCTGAATTGTCTATAACCCGGTGACCTTAACCCTAAGGTCTTCCGGCCGTTCTGCTCTTCCACTTGCACCTGCCGTTCGGCCAGTTAAAGGCAAATGACGCTGCTTCCGTTACAATTGTTAGATGCTGCGTTTTTTCACTGCTGGCGAGTCGCATGGCGAAGCGCTGATTGCCAATATCTCCGGATTGCCCGCCGGTATCGCCGTCACCGAGGCGTACATTGATCGTGAACTATGGCGTCGGCAGCAGGGCTTTGGCCGTGGTGGCCGGATGAAGTTGGAGCACGACCATGCCCGGATCTTGAGTGGGGTGCGGCATGGCCGCACGATCGGCTCCCCGATTGCCATGCTGATTGAAAATCGCGACTGGCAGAACTGGAACGAGTCGTTGCCGGTTGGTGAGGGTGATCCGAAGAAGCATAAACCAGTGAAATCTCCACGCCCAGGCCATGCCGATTTGGCAGGAGCGCTGAAATACAATCTGCCCGAGGCACGCTACATTCTGGAGCGGGCAAGTGCCCGCGAAACCGCAGCGCGTGTGGCCTCCGGAGCAGTGGCAAAGCAGGTGCTCGCGGCACTCGACATCGAAGTGTTCAGCCATGTTATCCAGGTGGGGAGCGCCCGCCTGACTTGCGCAGTGTCGTTTGATGAGCTTCGCGAATTGGCCGCAAAGAATGAAGTTCTGCTGAACTGTGCCGATGACGAGACAGAGCAACGCATGAAAGCCGAGGTGGACGCCGTTTTGCGAACCGGCGATACGGTCGGCGGAATCTTCGAAGTGGTGGCGCGAAACGTTCCTCCGGGACTCGGAACGTATGCCAACTGGGACGAGCGTCTGGATGGGAAACTTGCCGCGGCCGTGATGTCGATTCAAGCTGTCAAGGCTGTCGAAATTGGAGACGGCGTTCTGGCCGCCGCGTCGCATGGCTCAGTGGCGCAGGATGAGATTGGCTACACGGGAAGTACAAGTGAAGAGCCCGCCGGAGTGCTGCATTCGAAATTCACGGCATTTACGCGGGCGGGCAACCATGCCGGCGGGGTTGAAGGCGGAATCTCGAACGGCTGCGATATCGTGGTTCGCGGACATCTGAAACCAATTTCCACGCTGCGCCGTCCCCTGGGTTCCGTTGATTTTGCAAGCCGTGAACCGATGAAGGCGGCCTACGAACGCTCTGATGTATGTGCGGTACCGGCGGCAGGTGTGGTGGGAGAATCCATGGTGGCACTTGTGCTGGCCGGGGCTGCGCTGGAAAAATTTGGAGGCGATTCACTCGTCGAGCTACGCCGAAATTACGAGGGATACTGCGAACAGCTTCGCCACTACTAAACGGACGAACCGATGATCTATCCAATTGTGAAATACGGCGATCCAGTGCTGGAAACTCCGGCCGCGCCGGTAACTGAGTTCGACGCCAAGTTCAAGAAGCTTATCGACGATATGTTCGAGTCGATGTACGAGGCGCAGGGCGTTGGCTTGGCCGCGCCGCAAATCGGAATTTCACTGCGCGTCTCCGTCATCGATACCTCTTTTAAAGAAGACCCGACGGCGCGCCTGGTGCTGGCGAATCCGCAAATCATCAACGTCGAGGGCAAGCAGAACGGCGGAGAAGGATGTCTCTCCATCCCCGACTTTCGCGAAAACCTGGCGCGCGGCAAAAAGGTCACCATCCGGGCTCAGGACGTAGATGGAAACTGGTACGAGAAGACCGGTGAGGATTTGCTGGCTCGCGCCTTCCAACACGAGATCGATCATCTCAACGGAACGCTCTACATTCACCACCTCTCTTCGCTGAAGCGCGACATGATGCGACGCAAGATCCGAAGGCTGCAGCGTCATGGCGAGTGGTGAGTTACCGCTGCTGCCCGCTACAATCAAATTGTGAAGCTTGTTTATTGCGGTACTCCGATGTTTGCCGTGGCTCCGCTGGAGGCGCTGGTTCGCGCCGGCCATGACGTGTCACTTGCGGTTACACAACCAGATCGTCCGAAGGGGCGCGGGATGGAACTCGCGCTCTCGCCGGTAAAGCAGAAGGCGGTTGAGCTTGGGCTGCCCATCGCGCAACCGGAGAAGATCAAGAACAACAACGAATTCCGCGCACAACTGGAAGCGATTGCACCTGATTGCATCGTGATTGTGGGCTACGGACGCATCGTTCCTCGCTGGATGCTCGACCTGCCCGCACACGGAAACATTAATCTTCACGCGTCTCTGCTGCCGAAATATCGTGGAGCTGCGCCGATCCAGTGGGCCATTGCTCGGGGCGAGCAGGTCACCGGAAACACCACAATGCGTATCGACGAAGGACTCGATACAGGAGACATTCTGCTGCAACGCGAACTGGAAATTCTGCCTGAGGACACGAGCGTTACGTTGGCTCCCCGTCTTGCGGCCATGGGAGCGGAATTGCTGGTTGAAACACTGGAGGGGCTCGCAGGGCATCGGCTTCAGCCAACGCCGCAGGACAATGCACAAGCGACCTTGGCGCCGATCCTCACACGCGAGGAGGGACGGATCAATTTCGCCCGCGACTCGTACTCGATCTACAATCGTTTTCGTGGTTTTCAGCCATGGCCCGGCGCATTTACCACCTTTCGCGGAAAGCAGCTCACGCTACACGCAATAGCGCCTTTTGCCGGCGCCCAAAGGCTTGTCATGGGAGAGCTTTCGATAGCCGGAGAACAACTATTGGCAGGCTGCGGCGAGGGCACTGCAGTAACGATCTGCGAGTTGCAACTGGAAGGCAAGCGCCGCATGAGCGCGCGCGAGTTCATCAACGGGTACCAGCCCAAAGTGGGCGAGAGAATAGGAAGCTAAACATGACTCATCGAATGGGTATCGCTACGCTGCCGACTGCTGTCGCGGCTTGCGAGAGAATAGGAATTTAATTTGCCGGTTTCACCTGCACGAAATTTTGCTTATGACATTTTGATTCGAGTGGAGCGTGATGGCTCCTACGCCTCCGAATTGCTGAACGCCCCACGCATGGATACGCTGTCGCGCGAAGATCGCGCGCTCACCTACGAACTCGTAATGAGCACTCTGCGCTGGCAATCCGAACTCGATGCGAGGATCGCTAAATATTCCTCACAGAAAGTTTCCCGACTCGATGGAGAAGTGCGGGTGGCCTTGCGATTGTGTGCCTGCCAACTGAGCCATTTGGAGCGCATACCCGCGCACGCCGCCGTACATGAGAGCGTGGAACTGGTGAAGCAATCTGGAAAGCGCTCAGCTGTCCCCTATGCAAACGCGGTGCTGCGCAAGCTTTCGGCAAACGCGAAGGCTCCCGTGGTGGAAGCCGAACCGGGGAACATGCAGGAACTGGCAGTCGAGTTCGCGCATCCCGAATGGATGGTTAAGCGATGGATAGACATGTATGGATATGCCTCGACTCGGACGATTTGCGCCGCCAATCAACATGCTCCGGCTTCGGCGCTACGACTCTCTACAGCAGATGCCGAGGAAGAACTGATCGAGGCGGGCATTCGGATTGCGCCCGGCGCGCTGCTGACCCGAGCGCGCAGATTGATTTCCGGAGACCTGGCACACAGTATTCCATTTCGCGATCATCACGTGGCGGTGCAGGACGAAGCGTCACAACTGGTAGCTGCGCTGGTCGGCAAAGGTGAACGGATACTGGATTGCTGCGCGGCTCCGGGAGGAAAGACCTCGGCAATCGCGGAACGCAATCCGGGGGCGAAGATCACCGCGGTGGAACTGCACGAACATCGCGCAAGGCTACTGAAAGAACGGGTCGCAGCGCTGAATGTGAAGGTCGTGATCGGCAACGTAACGGCAATCGACTTCGCCGAAAAGTTCGATTGCGTGCTCGCCGACGTTCCGTGCAGCGGCACGGGTACATTGGCCGGAAATCCTGAGATCAAGTGGCGGGTAAAAGCAGGAGATCTTCAAGGGTTGAAAGATTTACAAGTGTCGATTCTGCAGGCGGGAGCCAAGGCGCTCGCTCCCGGAGGAAGGTTGGTTTACTCAACCTGCTCCCTGGAAGCGGAGGAGGGCGAGGGTGTCGTTGAGCAGGTTTTGCAAGAGCAAAATTCACTATCGCTGGTGGACTGCGGGGCGGTGTTGGAGGAGTTGAAGAGTTCGGGTGAACTGGCGTGGGCAGAACCAAAAAGCTTGGTTCGCGGAGGGTTCCTTCGGACATTACCTGGAATTCATCCTTGCGATGGCTTCTTCGCAGCGGTGCTGCGCAAGAGCGATGATTGAACTGGCCAAGGAGGAAGTCGTCGCCGTCGCGCCTCTGAGATCGCGCGGATTTGAGCGGCGCGGGGGGCCCTCGTTCCTCTCGGAATGACCCTAAATAACAGCGTGAACTACGAGCGGGTGACCTGAAGCGAGACGATGGTGCCGGGGGTCACTCGAGTGCCGGGGGTTGGAGTTTGACCAACGACGGTCGGGGTTACAGGGCTTGAGCCGCCTCCGGCAAAGGCGTCCGGTGCGGTCGTGATGGAGACGGTCTTCAATCCGGATTCGGTGACGAGGCCGGTCGCATCGTTCAAGGTCATTCCGGTGAGGTCGGGCATTGCATAAGCTTGTTCAGGCGGCGTCGCGGCGTAGAGAAGGCTGACCCGTGGCGAGGCAACTCCTTGCGCTCCAGGAGACGGCGACTGCGCGATGATGGTCTGCGGAGCAGAGCCAGCGGCAGGAATCTCAGCAGAGAGTCCAACCTCAAGGCCGCGACGGCGAATGTTGATTTCAGCGGCGCGCGGACTCATACCCAAAAGAGCCGGAATTTCTATAAGCTGCGCTCCGAGGCTTTCGGCGGCCTGCACGCGCCATCCGCGGCGAACATGGGTTCCGGGCTCGGGTTTCTGTGAAAGAATTCGCCCCGCAGGAACGATGGCGGAATAGAAATGATCGCTATGGGCAAGTTCGAGTCCACGCTCGAAGGCGAGCCGCTCGGCTGCGCTGGGAACCATGCCACGGAAGTCCGGGACCGCAACCTCGCGGCCATGAATAGCAAACCGCATGCTGATGAGCGTCGAGGCAAGCGCGACGATGATCAGCACCAGAACTTGGGCGAGCAGGCGGAAGAAGCGAATCATGCCAATTCAGGGTAGCCGCTTGTGCGAGCGGGGACAAGTTACGAGTGGGGGAACCGGGCAAATTTAGACGGTCTCAAGATTTTGCGGGTTGCTTCAGATTGGTCACAGAGAATCGTGACACGAATCACACTCCAATGGCCGATCGGTTGATAGAACTGAACGAACGGGGTGTGGCCAGATGAATTCATTGTCAGCAATGATCTCCAAGTCAGAGACAACTTCATGCGGGGATACAAGATGGCCGCTACAGGCTCCCGAGGAATTGGTGCGGGCGTTGGCCGCAGCGGGCCAGATGCGTAGAGTGGCGAAGGGCGCGCGGTTGTTTTCGTTTGGCGAGACGGCTGGGGGAGTATTCCTGATTCTCAAGGGCGCGGCACGGGCAGCAATGCGAGGAGAGCCTGGACGCGAACTCGTCTGCCACATTGCGGGTCCGGGGTCGGTGATGGGCCTATCCTCCGCGCTGTGTGCGACCCGTTATCAGTTCGATGTGGAGGCCCTGGAAACCGTGGAGGCTATCTATTTGGGGACCGAGACGGTGAACGAGATATTGCGGCAACACTCGGAGATTTGCATGCGGGTGATGAACATGATGTGCGACGAGTTGACGTCACTGCGACAGACGCGGGAGCACATGCAGAGTTGCGGAAAACAATCGTGCTCGCTGCACCATTCGTGCACCCACGCTGAGAGTCTGCAATAGGATGCCAAGGATTCGAATGGACGCCGTGCCGCCTCGCACGGCTTTTTTGATGTTTGAGCGCGTTGGTTGCAAAGCAACGCCCAGTTTTGACCTGACGGCTTACTACTCATGTTCTCCAGCCCGATGAATTGAGCTTTGCTTTCGGCTACTCACCACGGATAATGTCAGTTCTCACTGGAAACAAACAGATTTCATTCGCAAGTTTCCCCGGGGGCCTGCACTCATGATCAAGCTGCTTGGCGCGACCATCTGCAAGAGGTGGATGATGTTTTGCCTCGTTGTGCTAACGATGGTGTCATCGCTGGTCTCACAGACAGTACTGCAGAATGTGCCGCAGGCTACGCCGCGCGCCAACCGGATCACGCAGGAACTAGCAGCCGGGGAAATGGTTACGATGCCGGGATCGGTGCATCCACTGACTAGGCGGGCGGCTGACCTGGGCGCAGTGCACTCCCAGATGCCGCTGAATTCCCTGACGCTGAACGTTGGCCTTAGCTCCTCGCAGCAGCAAGAGATGGATGCGCTGCTGGAAGCACAGCAAAATCCAAAGTCTCCGCTCTATCACCAATGGTTGACCCAGGAAGAATACGGCACACGCTTCGGACTGACGGATGCAGATCTGAACGCCGTGACTGGCTGGCTGACATCGCAAGGCTTCACGGTGGGAAGCATTTCGAAGTCGCGCAATGCAATCCACTTCCGCGGCAACGTGTGGCTGGCGGAGTCGGCATTCCACACGCAGTTGCACCGCTTCCAGGTGAATGGCAAAGAGCACATTGCGAACACAACGGAGCTCCGGGTTCCGGCAGCGATTGGCAACGTAATTTTGAATGTGCGCGGGCTGAATAGCTTCCGGTTAGAGCCGCAGGTTCGCAAGGTTACACCTGAGTTCACGTTAAGTGCAGGCGACCATTTCCTGACCCCGGGAGACTGGGCAATGATTTACAACGTGAACGCGATCTACGACGCCGGATACGACGGCACAGGTGCTCACGTTGGCGTTGTGGGGCAGACCTACGCGCCGCAAGCAGACATCGATCGCTTCCGTAGCGCTGCTGGGTTGACTGCGACGAAGTTGGCTTATACGTGTATCGATCCCACAACCTCGCACTGTACGGGAAACTCGGCAATCAGCACTGCAGGTGATTTGGGCGAAGCCGATCTGGATATTGAGTGGGCGGGTGGCATCGCCAAGAACGCAACGGTTCATTTCGTGTACGCGCCCTACTCGGACGTGTGCTCGAACTCATCATGCACCAACGGTATTGTGGATTCGGTGACAGGCAACACCTACGACGTCTTCGATGCGCTCCAGCACGCGGTGGAGGATTACAAGGTTCCGGCGACGGGCAAGGTTTTGCCGGTGATCAGCATGAGTTATATCGATTGTGAGGCCAGCCTGGTCGGTAACTCCAGCTATGTGGACTGGGTGAGTTCGGTTGGAAAACAAGCGAATTCGCAGGGACAGACAATTGTGGTTGCATCGGGCGACTCGGGTCCGGCAGGCTGCGACGCGCAAGGTGTACCAGCAAATGGCCCAGCACAAGGCGGAGCCTGGGCGACCGTGCCCGGTAACTCTCCGAACTACACAAGCGTGGGAGGAACCACGATAAACGCCAGTTCATCGCAGTACTGGAATCAGGCGCTCGACCAAGTCGTTACGGCGCTCGGCTACATGCCGGAGGCCGGATGGAACGACACGAGTTACGTCAACGGGTTGGGGGCCAGTGGCGGCGGTGTAAGCGCGATTTTCCCGCAGCCAACCTGGCAGCAGATTCCTTATGGGTTCACCGGAACTCCCGGGCGATTTGTTCCGGATGTGGCTTTTGCTGCGTCCCCTAATACAAACGGCTACATGTTTTGCTCGCAGGAAGAAAACTCGGCGCAATACGGCACGATGTGCGCGAACAACAGCTTCTGGAGCAGCGCCAGCGGCAATAATTCGGTTTTCTATGTGATCGGCGGCACGTCGGCAGGCACCCCCTCATTTGCTGGGATGCTAACGCTCCTGACGCAAAAATACGGACCGCAAGGGAATCTGAATCCGACGCTCTACAACATGGCTCTGAATACGGCGACCTACGCGACGGTCTTCCACGATATTACGAGCGGAAACAATGAAGTTCCCTGCGTTGCCGCTACCCTTGGTTGCGTGCTGTCTGATTCGGGGAACAGCAATATGGGCTGGAACGCCACCACCGGATATGACTTGGTCACGGGACTGGGTTCGATCGACGGCGGTGCGCTGTACGCAGCGATGGGGGCACCATTGCTGCCCGCCACGACTACCTCCGTGACGGAGACGGTGAACTCGTTAATTATCGGGCACACCACATCGTTCAAAGCAACAGTTACGTCCTCAGGGTCAGGGACAATGGACGGAACGGTTACGTTCAAAGTTGGAGGTACGCCGATTGGCACGGCTCCAGTTTCCGGCGGAGCGGCGACGCTGAACAACGTGACGGTGAGCGCGGCGAATGGATTCAGCGTTGGCACGGATACCATAACAGCCGTCTACGGAGGCAGCACCAACTCTGCGGCGTCCATTGGAAGCACAACCCTGACCGTGTTGCCGCTGCAGGGAACGACGACGACGATTACGGCAACACCGAATTCGCTGATGGCGCTGGACACAACGACGTTGACCGCAACAGTGGCCTCGACACTGCCCGGAACCATCACCGGGACAGTGACGTTTTTATCGGCATATAACTCGACTACGCCGTTTACCCTCGGCACTGCCACCGTCTCCGGCGGCGTGGCCACCCTGACCGTGACAGCAAGTACCGCCAACTTCCTCTCCTCCGGATCGAGTGGAGTCATGGCAAGCTATAGCGGTGATGCGAACTTTACGTCTTCAAGCGGGACTACGACTCTAAGCGTAACGCCGCTTCCCTCAGAGACAACGGTGACTGTGACACCGAACCCCGTCCTGTTTAACAATCCGGCCAATCTGAACGTAACGGTCAGTTCTTCAAAGGGAACTCCCCTGGGTTATGTGACGTTCACTGCAGGCGGCATCCAATTTGCCGACACGTATCTGAGTCTCGGCGGAACGGCGACTTGGACCGCCTTTCCTATAACTGCTCAAAGTGGATTCAGCGTTGGCGCCAATACCGTCACCGCGCACTATTACCAGAGTGGCGATTATGCTTCATCCACTGGAACCATGACGCTGACGGTGACGCCGCAACCCGCAACGACGACCACTCTCTCCATAAGCGCAAACTCAGTGGGCATCAGCGGCACGGTGTCCCTGACCTCGACCGTAACCTCCACGGCGACAGGAACTCCGACTGGAACTGTCTATTTCAGAAACGGTAACAACCTGATTGGAGGGGCTTCCCTTTCCAATGGCACAGCTACGCTGGCCAACTATCCAGTGGATGCCGCGCACGGGTTCGCGGCAGGACTCGACTCGATTACTGCAAATTATGCCGGCGATCTAAATTTTGCGAGTTCTGCGAGTGCTGTCACAAAGCTGACGGTGATACCGATCGGATCTGCCACGTCGATAACGGCCTCGTCCACTTCGGTCAAGTTTGGAGACTCAATTCGGTTGACTGCTTTGGTTTCGGGGTCCGCGGGGCTGACTCCTGGCGGAACTGTTGCTTTCACGGCTGGTGGGGTAAATCTGGGTAACTACTTTATGGCAGGCGGTTCAGTGCAAACCAACATGATTCTCGTCAGCCCAGACAACGGCTTCAGTGTCGGTTCGACCGCCATCACGGCTACCTACAGCGGGGATGGCAACTTTAACCCTTCAAGCGCGAGCAATACGCTCACGGTTGCTTCAGCGCTCCCCTTCACTGTCACCCCCAGCACGACTGCGGTTTCCCTCGCACCCGGAGGTTCCGCCAGCGTGCAACTCTCGGTGGCCTCTGCTTACTATGCTGGGGTGGTTACAATGGCGACCAACAGCAACTCGCCGGCAGTGCTGGCAAGCGCCCCATCTGTGACCGTAAACGGTGGTGGACTTGCCTATTCCACACTGACGATCACAGCCACGGCGAGTGCTGGAAATAAGGCTCCTCCGAGACCGTGGAAGAGCGGTGGGGCAGTCGTGTTCTGCGCAGTGCTGCTGGGTGCGCCGTTCTCACGACGCCGGAGGCATAGGGTTGCGGCGTTGTTGATGACGCTGGCGATTTCCCTGGCAGCCTTCATGGTGGCGTGCGGAGGAAGCGGTGGTGGGGGTTCGACGTCTCGTCAACCAAGAACATACTCGATCATAGTGACTCCGACAGGAACGGGTGTGGTGACAAACCCAGCTCCTGTAGTGATTACCGTAACCGTTCAATAGAACTCGGCCTTCCGGGCAAGTTGCTCTTTGGGCGCAGGCAACCCCGAGCATCGGAGTTACAAAAGCAGAGCTGAAGTTACTCCTGAACCGAGGGCAGTGGTAGAGTCTTCTATTGTGTTGGCGGCGTGCAACGCTCGTCTGCGGCGCTGATCCAAGGTCAGACGCGAGAGGGACGCGGCATCCGCGAGAGACCCCCAGCGCGGTGCGATAGCACTTTGGAACTAAGGCAATAATCTGGCGGGATTAGCTGACACATTTCGTAGTAAAGTCACGCAGCGTACGTAGTGAAATCGCCGCAATTCGTGATACCGTGACGCGGTAAAACGTGGTGCAGTCAAGGTGTTTTGTGATGGTAGTCACAGCCCAGATGCACTATGGAGCGCACCCTTGTAACATAGAGTTTTTATAAGGAAACCCATGACACGCAAACTTGAAGTTACCGAATTGATCCTTCGCGATGCGCACCAGTCGCTGCTGGCGACCCGCATGGCAATGGAAGATATGGTTCCCGCCTGTGAGGACCTCGACAACGCCGGCTTCTGGTCGCTCGAGTGCTGGGGCGGAGCTACATTTGATTCCTGCATCCGGTTCTTGAATGAGGACCCGTGGGAGCGGCTCAAGATGTTTCGCAAGCTGCTGCCGAAGACCAAGCTGCAAATGCTGCTGCGCGGTCAGAACCTGCTGGGCTACCGGCACTACGAAGATTCAGTCGTAGAGCGGTTCGTTGCCAAGGCAGCCGAACATGGTATGGACGTGTTCCGCGTTTTCGACGCGCTGAACGACCTGCGAAATCTGAAGACCGCAATCGCGGCTGTCAAGAAATCGGGCAAGCATGCCCAGGGCACAATTTGCTACACGGTAAGCCCGCTGCACACCGTTGATGCGTTCGTGCAGATGGCGCAGAACTTGATGGATATGGGCTGCGACTCTATTTGCATCAAGGACATGGCGGCTCTGCTGAAGCCGCAACCGGCGTATGACATCGTAAAAGGCATCAAGGAAAAATGCGGTAAGGACACCTTCGTACATCTGCACTGCCACTCGACAACCGGAGTGACGCTGGTGAGCTACATGAAGGCCATTGAAGCTGGCTGCGACGCCGTAGACACGGCGATCAGCTCGCTCTCACTCGGACCGGGACACAACCCAACCGAGAGCCTGGTGGAAATGATGGAAGGCACAGGCATTGAAACCCGGCTGGATATGGGTCGCTTGCTGAAGGTGCGGAACTACTTCAAGACCGTACGTCCGCGCTACAAAGAATTCTTGAGCGACATCACTGGCGTGGAAACGGAAATCTTCAACAGCCAGATCCCCGGCGGAATGATCAGCAACATGGAAAGCCAGTTGAAACAGCAAGGCGCTGGCGGCAAGTTGGAAGAAGTATGTCTTGAAGTGGCGCGGGTGCGCAAGGCTTCGGGATATCCGCCACTGGTTACGCCAAGCTCGCAGATTGTGGGCACGCAGGCTGTGTTCAACGTGTTGATGGGCGACTACAAGGTTCTGACTGGCGAATTTGCCGACCTGATGCTCGGCTACTACGGAGAGACGATTGGTCCGAAGGACGCCGACGTACTGGAAAAGGCTCGGCTGCACGCAAAGAAAGAACCGATCACCTGCCGTCCGGCAGATTTACTGAAGCCGGAGTGGGAAGTGCTGCGTGCCGATGCGTTGGCGCTCAAAGGTAGCAATGGCACGGATGAAGACGTACTGACCTTTGCGATGTTCCCACAGGTTGCGCCGAAGTTCTTTGGCACACGCGATCAGGGACCGAAGAACCTCAGCAAGGATCCGTCGGCTCAGGCACCTGCGGCAGCGGCACCAAAGGCTGCGGCGGCGGGCGCGCAGGCTACAGGTCCGGTCAAGTACGCAGTCACCGTTAATGGACAGACGCATAACGTCACCGTCGCTACGGCGCGGTAGAGGGAAAGGTCACAGAAATGGCAACTACTGTTCCGACAAAGCCGACACGAAAGACGATGGAAGAACGCATTACGGCTCTGCGTGAGAAGCAAGCGACGGTGGAAAAGGGCGGCGGCGCAGAGCGCATTGCAAAACAGCACGAGCAGGGTAAGCTGACTGCACGAGAGCGCGTCGCAAAGCTGATCGATCCGAATTCGTTCCAGGAGATTGGCGCCTATGCGGCGCACCGCGCAACCCTGTTTGGCATGGAAGGAAAAGATCTCCCAGCCGATGGGATGGTTACGGGCGTCGGCAAGATTGACGGACGCCTTGTGCACGTTGCCAGCCAGGATTTCACGGTGGCAGGCGGCTCGGCAGGCGAGGTTCACAACGACAAGTGCGTCGAAATGATGAAGCTGTCGCTGAAGACCGGCTCTCCGTTCATCTTTGTCAATGATTCGGGTGGAGCTCGCATTCAGGAAGGCATTGACGCGCTGGGCGGTTATGCACGGGTTTTTTATAACAATGTCATGCTGAGCGGCTCGGTGCCGCAGATTTCGCTGATTTGCGGACCCTGCGCGGGTGGCGCGGTTTATGGACCGGCGCTGACCGACTTCATCATTCAGACCAAGAAAGCACACATGTTCATCACCGGCCCGGCGGTAATTAAGCAGGTGACGGGCGAAGTTGTTACGTCAGACGCGCTGGGCGGTCCAGTAGCGCAGATGAACAACTCGGGCGTAGTGCACTTTGTGGCGGAAAACGACGACGATGCGATCTACATCTGCCGTCGGCTTCTGAGCTTCCTGCCGTCGAACAATCTGCAGGATCCGCCGCGTTTGCCATACCAGTTCCCAATGGAAGACGATGCTTCGCTCAACGGAATCGTTCCCGTCGATGGCAAACAGGCCTATGATGTGCGCGAGATTTTAACGCGCGTGCTGGATCACAACGACTTCATGGAAGTTCAGCCGGGCTTCGCACCGAACATTGTGATTGGCTTTGGCCGCATCGAGGGTCGCTCGATCGGCATTGTTGCCAATCAACCCAACGTACTGGCCGGGGCGCTGGACATCAACGCCAGCGACAAGGCGGCACGCTTCATTCGCTTCTTGAATGCATTCAATATTCCAATCGTAACGTTTGTGGACGTACCGGGCTTCTTGCCGGGTGTGCAGCAGGAATACGGCGGGATTATCCGCCACGGTGCGAAGATGCTGTTTGCGTATTCCGCAGCGACGAGCCCGAAGGTGACCGTGATTCTGCGCAAAGCTTACGGTGGCGCTTATATTGCAATGTCATCGAGGGATCTTGGTGCGGACCGCGTGCTGGCCTGGCCGACGGCAGAGGTCGCCGTAATGGGTGCCGAGGGTGCAGCAGAAATCGTATTCAAGAGAGAGATCGACGCAGCCGACGACAAGAAAGAAAAACGGCAAGAGTTGATCAATCTGTATCGCGAGGCTTTTGCCAACCCCTATGTGGCCGCTGGCCGCAGGATGGTTGACGATGTGATCGAGCCTTCGCAGACGCGCCGCAAGATAGCTCAGGCACTGGACGCGCTGGAATCCAAACGCGAAATGCGGCCTGCAAAAAAACACGGACTGATTCCGCTCTAATCGCGGCGAGGAGAAACCATGGCAAATACAGCAATGGCACAAAACACCGCGAACATGGAAGCTGAGGCCGAAGTGAAGAGACTGCAGAATGAACTGGACGCGCTGAAGAAGGAATTCGAGGCGCGCCTGAGCGCGGTAGAAGCACTGCTGCCCAAGGCGGCGGTTCCGGCTGCCGCGGAACAGGTTTCAGTGGAGACGCTGGCAGTCATCGCGGCAGCCGTTACGACCTTCCTTGGCAAAAAGGTGAGGATCCGCTCGGCACGCTTGATACCAACGGTGAACCAGTGGGGGCAGGCCGGACGCACGACGATACAGGCCTCTCGCAACCTGACGCGCTAAGGCGATAAGACGCTGGAGCGTCAGGCCCGGAAGAGCCAGGGCTGGTTGGGCGACGCTCCACTGACGGCACGGCGCAATGACGCGCCGCGGCACGAGGAGAACGACTTTGAAGCTACAGATCGGAATCGACGGAAAGTCCTACGAAGTCGAAGTAGAGGTCACGGAGGACGACGCAGCACCTAAACCGCGTTACATACCGGCGCAGGGTACGCCTACGGTGATCACGGCGGCTCCAGCGGCAGGAGCGGGCGCTCCGAAGGCTGCAGCGCCTGAGGGCGTGGCAGATGAGAGTAAGGTTTGCCGCTCACCTATCGCCGGAATGGTAACCCGCGTCAACGTGCAGCCTGGGCAGCAGATTCAACCAAACGACCTGTTACTGGTCCTGGAAGCAATGAAGATGGAAACCAATGTTGTGTCGCCGGTCGCAGGCAAAGTGAAGTCCATAAAAGTGGCACAGAGCGATGGCGTACAACTGAACCAGGTTTTAGTGGAGTTTGAATAATGAGTACAACGACTGAGCACAGGGCAATTGCTGCGGAGTTGAAGGAAGTTCCGGGACTGCTGTTTATCGACCACTTTGCGATTTCTGTACCGCAAGGGCAGCTCGAGGGACAAGTCGCGGCCTATGAGTTGATGGGCTTCAACGAGGTTCATCGCGAGGACGTACTCCGCAAGGACATGGTTCGCGAGGTGCTTCTGCAGATTGGCAACGGCCCGAACCTGATTCAACTGCTGGAACCACTTTCGCCGGAAAGCCCGGTACAAAAGCTGATTGAGAAGAATGGCGGACGAGGCGGCTTTGCCCATGTTGGTTTCCGGGTGAAGAGCGCGCAGAAGGCCTTCGACTATATGAAAGCTAACGGCTTCACTATCATCGACGCCGCGCCGCGTCCGGGTTCGCGTGGAACCACCGTGTTCTTCGTGCATCCAAAGTCGCGTGCGGAAAACCCGTTTGGATATTTGGTTGAGATCGTGGAAGAGCCGGCATAATTCTTTCGTATCGATTGCAAAAGGAGCGCGGAGATGATCTGCGCTCCTTTTGCGTTTTGGAGCCGGGACTGCGACCGACATTTTTTGTTCGTCCACCACCTCCTGCTGATATGATTCGACCTACTTAATTCTTGAGGAACGCGCCATGGAAAATACGATCACCAGCCCGTATCGCGACGACATTGTGATCTCCTGGCCCGAACTGCACCGGGATACGCGCACTCTGTGCCACGCGCTGATGGACAAAAGCCCGTTCAAGGGCATCATCGCGATTGCGCGCGGCGGCATGATCCCGGCGTCGCTGGTGGCGCGCGAGTTGGAAATCCGTCTGATCGACACGATCTGCGCTTCAAGCTACTTCGAGTCAACCGAGGCCGGTGCCCAGAATGTGCGTTCCGAAGTCAAGGTGCTCAAAGGCGTGGACCACGACGGCGAGGGCTTCCTGCTGATCGACGACTTGGTCGATACCGGCAACACCGCCCGCGTCATCCGCAAACTGCTGCCCAAGGCCTACTTCGCTACGCTCTACGCCAAACCAAAGGGGCGCCAGGTCGTCGATCTGTGCGTCAAGGAATTCAGCCAGGACAAGTGGATCTATTTCCCGTGGGACATCGACTACAAATTCGTTCCGCCGATTCGAAAGAACCGCTAGGCTGCCCCAAAACTGTTCAGATGGCCCACTCAAGCCATCCAACTTTTGGCTTGAATGGGATGTGAGGCAGGGTACATCTTCCGCGCATGCCCGTTAGAATTGCGCACGGTAAGTCGAAAGATCTTTTCCGGAGTGACTGAGTTCATGGCAGGTTTGGTCGGAGACGTAGGTGAATTGGAAGCGGTGGCCGAATTTGATCATGTGCGATTCGAAGAAGCGCCATGAGAGTTGAGCGACAAAGAATAGTCCCCCCAGGGCCATGCAGTAATACGCGAGGGCCGCGAGAGGCGAGTGTGGGCCTGTGGCGTCCAACACGTTTTTAAGGGACCAGATGACGATAATGTGCGTGAGATACACAAAGTAGGAGACCTTGCCCAGTTCCATCAGGGGGCGGAAGCGAAGAACGCGCATGTAGGGCGGAGCCGTGAGGGTGAGAAGCAGAAGAGTGCCGTAGAAAAGCGCGACAATCGTCAACCCATACATCATCAACGGAGTTCTTGGACTTCCCAGTTTGACTCCGGTCTTGAACAGCAGGGCTGCGAAGACCATCAGCAGGCAATACAGCATCCATCGATTGGCAGCCAGAAAACGGCGCGCTTTGCCGCTGCCATGGAGCATGGCGCAGATTACCCCGATCAGCAGCGCATCTTCGCGAAACCAGGGCAGAACGTATGTTGAATTCTGGAGGGCCCAACCAAAATAGCCACAGGAGACGCGGGCGATAAACACGGCTGATGCCAACCCGCAGATCACCGGTAGCAGGAACCGGGGCCTTAGGAATTTCACCACCAGCGGAAGCATGAGGTAAAACTGCTCCTCTATGGCAAGGGACCAGGTGGGTGCAAGGTACACACCCATCTCATTGTGGGAGGATATCCAGAAATTGTTAGTGAAGGTGAAATACGTGTACCAGGGCATAGGGGAACAGAAGTAGTGGGCAATTGTGCCACGCGCCGGAGGGTCAAGCCAGGCGAGAGCATAGATGAGAACGAGCGCGAAGTAGAGCGGCACGATGCGAAAGAAGCGGCGGGCATAGAAGGCGCTGAAGTAGGTCTCCGACTCGCGGTGTTCGATGAGAATACCGCCAATGAGAAACCCTGACAGCACGAAAAACAGATCGACGCCGGACCATCCCCAGAACGTGATTTCGATGATGGGGTGGAGGATCTGGAGCAGGGGGCCGATGTGGAAGAAGATCACGGCAGCGATCGCGATGCCTCGCAAGCCGTCCAGCTCAGGGATACGATTCGTGATCGCCCGACTCGCCATATCCGGTTCAGGGAGAGATGCCTGATCGAGTGGCTGGGGTTGGTTCCGGGCGCTGGTTCAAGAGCGTAGCTCGGTGCTCTGCCCTACTCAAGCGAAAGAAGGGGGCGGAAAGCTTCTAGCTCGGGAAATGAAAGTGCACGTCCTGGCGAGAGGCGACCGCGACACCGTCAACCTTGGCAGGGATGAATCGCCACTGGCGCAGCGTGTCAACCACCACTACCTCCAGCCCGTAGCCAACGGTCTGCAGCACACGGGTCTGCACCACGTTGCCGCGCTCGTCGATTGTGATTTCTACGACAACGTCTCCGCGAATCCACTCCGGCAGCTTGGCCCTTGTGATTGGCGGATCCGGCGAAACCAGCGTCAGGGCAATGTGCACATCGTGCTCGTCGACGAATCCGCTGGAGAGCGAACCCAGAATGTATCCGGGCATTCCCGGGCTGAGCGATTGGTCCGTGGTGGGAGGCGGCGCCTTGCTCTCCGCCACAGGCAGCGGAGTCTTCTTAGAAGGTTTCGGAAAGATATTGCGCTCCTGCCGCTCCTGTTCCGTCTTCCTGGGAGTTGCCGCGATGCTTTCACCCGGCAGGTAGATGGTGGTAAGGGCGGATCCGCGTCCGCCGTTGCCACGCAAGGAGGCCGCACTCTTCAACATTCCGGGCTCCGGATGATGTAATAGCAGAGTGATGGCCGCTACATGTAGGCCGAACGAAAACAGCAGCGCCGATCTGCGCAGCCTCCCTCCACCGAGTTCAAACGCAGCGAGCATTCCAAAATGAAACGACATCTTGAAGGAAAGGTCAACTATTACCGCAGGCGTTAGAATCCCGACGGGCTTTAAGTGCCTTATTTGCGCTTGCTGAGTTCAAGTGCGCGGCGAAGAGCATTGAGCACGCGGCTGCTGGCCACCTCATAGGGACCGTCAATGGAGTGTCCGCTGGCGCAGAAATGACCACCGCCACCGAAAGTCTCCGCGATGCGGGCAACATCGATGCGCCCCTTGCTGCGCAGGCTTACCCGATAGCGCGAGCCGGGGATCTCGCGAAAAAAAGCCGTAGCTTCGACCCCATGAATGCCCAGGGCCCAGTTGACCAGGCCTTCGCAATCCTGCTCGGTGGCACCGCTGGCGCGCATGTCGGCTTCAGAGACGTGCATCCAGGAGATGGTGCCCTGGCACCGAAGATTGGAGAGTGCCCGGCCAAGTAGGTGCATCTTGGAGGCAGGGTTCGAGAAATAAACTTCCTGCGCAATCGCCGCAGGACGGGCTCCAGCGAGTACCATTTTGCGAGCGAACGCAAAGGTGTCGGCATTTGTGCCGGAGTAGCAAAACGATCCCGTGTCAGTCAGTACGCCAGTGTAAAGGCAAGTCGCAATGTCAGACGTGATGGCGACCTCGGCAGCCTGAGCCAGGCGAAAGACAAGCTCGGCAGCAGCCGCGGCGGGGACTACGTAATTTACGTCCGCGTATTCGGCGGCGGTTTCATGGTGGTCGATGTTGATCGAGAAAAGACCATTCAAACCTTCAAGGCGAGTACGCTCGAAACTGTCGCATTCGAGAACGACGACGCCGTCATAATGTGCAGCATCGACGGGACCGAGCCGGACATCGCCTGCACCGGGTAATCCGCGATAGATGAAGGGCACGCCGTCGCCGAGGTAAACATCTGCTTCGCTGCCGATAGCGCGCAGAATCAGAGCACAGCCGAGCACACTGCCGACGGCATCTCCGTCAGGCCGGGCGTGGGAGGTAACAACCCAACGCCGGCGCGACTGCACCGCCTTCAACACCTCGGCAACGGTGTTCATGGAGTCTTCTTTTTACCCCGCTTGTCAATCCGGTGCAGAAGTTCGTCGATGCGGGCACCATACTTGGTGGAGCTATCGAGAACGAAGTGGATATCGGGGGCAACGCGTAAGCTGAGCGAGTCCGCGAGTTGATGACGTATATACCCGACTGCATCATTGAGCGCAGCAACGCACTCTTTCTGTTCGCTCTCGTCGCCTTCTACGGCTACATAGACGCGTATGGCTTTGCCTCCCGGTGCCATGATGATTTCATTGACGTCGACGAGACCGATACGCGGGTCGGAAAGTTCCCCGGTAACGAGGATGACGAGTTCTTCCTTGATCGCCTCCATGAGGCGATCCTTATGATGCTGTGCACTGCGGTTTTCCAAGAACAATACTCCTGCGCCCCGAAAAATGGGAGGTACCCTGTGCGGTGGATTAGTGCCACAGTTAAACATTTTAATTTATCACAGGGTAAACAGGGTTTCAGAGGATTCAGAGGCAAGATAAGGGGCAACTGGGAAATGAACGATTTGTTGTGTGAAGAACCTGGAGCAGAAATTGAGATTTGAACGGTGCCGGGGTCCATTGTCTCACTCAGAATGACCCTTTAGACGCATGCACCCGTTAATTTCGAGAAGTGGCGGATGACTCATCAGCGCTTGCGACGCTTGGAACACTTGCCAAGCGAGGCGTTGCGCAGACGCGAGAAACCAATTTCGGATCAGGCAGGCATCGATCCCTGTGCCAGTTCGAGATCCACAACTTCGATCACGCGACGGGTGACCTGACTGCCCAGACTGGTGCGAATCGCGGGTACGGCGAACAGTTTCGCGTCTTTGATGTTGCTTTCCTTGTTGCTGGCGGTTTCTTCAATCTCTACAGTTTTGAATGCGGCGTAGCTCATGTCGTTCTCCTTTGTGCTACTTGTAAGACTACGAAAAGGGTTGACACGGACCATGAATTGATCGTATTAGAACGATAACTGAGGATTATGGACAACCTAAATCAAATCCGGATCTTCCATGCAGTGGCGCAAACGCGCAATTTCACCCGGGCCGCCGCAGTCGTCCATCTGACTCAACCGGGCATCAGCAAACACATCCGGCAACTGGAGGAGTATTTCGGGGTTGCTTTGTTTGACAGGCTGGGCAAAAAGATCGCTCTGACCGAGGCGGGAGAAATCCTTTTTGAGGCGAGTCAGGAAATCATGACAGCCATCGCCGAGGCGGAGCAAAGGATCGATGAATTGAAAGGCCTGCATGGCGGCAAACTCGCCATTGGAACGAGCTTCGCCTTGGGCAACTATGTGCTGCCCGGCGTCCTGGCAGCGTTTGGGAAACGGCACCCTTCCATTGAAGTGACACTCGAGTTAGCGGTGAGTGAGAAAATCGTGGAAAAGGTTCTGGCGAATAAACTCGACCTCGGCCTCGTGAATCATGCGTCATACGATGCGAGGCTAGTCGTCAAGGAGTTCGCGACGGATGAATTAATTGTGATTGTCCCGAGCGGGCACCGATGGGCAAACAAGAAACGCATCCGGCCGGAAGACCTGCCTAGGGAGACGCTCATCGTTGCGGCCAGAGGTGCGGGAATAAGGGCTGTGGTAGAAGAACGGCTGAAGGTGCTGGGGATCAACTTGGAGAAGGTGGTCGATTTCGGAAACATCGAGGGTGTGAAGAGAGCAGTTGAAGTAGGGCTGGGAATTTCGATCCAATCCAAGAGTATGGTCCAGCGAGAGATCTCAGCCGGAACCCTGATTGGTATTCGTCTGTCAGGAATGGACGCCGCAATCGGGTCCTTCTATCTTTACCGAAAGGACAAGCACGTTTCCAGTGCGACGAAGGCTTTCCTGGCAATATTACAAAGCGAACAGATAAAAGTCTCCACCTAGTGACGAGATATCACAGCGTGATCACGCTACCCTCACGCGCAGCGCGGACGCGCGGATAATACTCTGAGGCGGACTTTACGATGGAGTCAAGGCACTGGTCATCGTGATCAGGATCGTGATGAAAGAGAACCAACTCCTTCGCACCGCTCTGCGTGACGATGTTGATGGCTTCGCGCCAATGGCTGTGTCCCCATCCGCGCCGCTTGGCTTCGTATTCATCTGGCAGATACTGCGCGTCATAAACGAGCACGTCGGCGCCTTCGGCCAGTTTGCGCACGTTGCGGTCAAAGACGGAATGACCAGGCTCGTTGTCGGTGGCATACACGAAGATTCCATTGTCGGTTTCGAGACGGAAACCAAGACATCCCTGGGGATGATTAAGCCACATCGATTTCACGATGCAATCGTCAAACTCAACGCGCTCTTCTTCCATGTCGTAAAAATTGCAATGCGCTGCCATTTCGCTCATATCCACAGGGAAATATGGATCGGCCATCTGTTCCTCAATGGCACGTTGCAAGCCGCGAGTGCGACTGGAAGAGTGGAAGAAGAAATAGTTATCAGGGTTCTCATACAGAGGCTGAAAAAATGGGATGCCCTGAATGTGATCCCAGTGGAAATGAGAGAGAAACACGTGGGCATAGATGGGATCGGAGTTGCGCTCTGCCATGAGGCTCTTGCCCAGATTTCTGAAACCGGTTCCGCAATCAAACACGTAGATGTGGTCATTGACGCGAACCTCCACGCAGGAGGTGTTTCCACCGTACTGCATGTTCTCCAACTGCGGCGTTGGAGTCGATCCACGCACACCCCAGAATCTGATTTTCATGCGTCCCCTACCAATGGATTTCAGAGCCAAAATCAAAAGCAACAGAGAGTTGAAATCCTCCAGGCTCCAATACGGCGGAGAAGAGAGATACCCGAGTATATGCCAGCGGGCAATTTTGCGGTGAAGGCTCCGGTACCCAGAAGGGTACGACTTCCGTAGGTAACTAAAGGCATCTACCGGAAAACGATTGGGAGAACTAATACAACTAATTGATACGTATAAGGTTATTTGATTGCACGAATTTCCAAAAGCGAACAACTGGTTACTAATTCGGCAGACAGGCATGAACTACCGGTTGACACTTTCAGGCTGAAACGTAAGCTGTAAGGTATTACTCGAAGGAGTCTTCCATGGACGAAGTGACCGCACAAGAAAAGCGGGCGATCCGGCGGTTTGCTCTACAACTCCCAGTGATGGTGACGGGAGCGGCAGGCGAACGATTGCTGGAGATGGCACAAACCAAAGACGTCAGCTCACATGGCATCTGCTTCCAATGCGACGCGGCCTTGGAGCAAGGGTCTGCCATTGAGTTCACGGTGACACTGCCCACCGAGGTGACGATGACCGAGGCGATCAACGTGCGCTGCGTTGGTACCGTGGTTCGCGTTGATGGCGACGCCTCAGGCAAGTTCGAGGTCGCGGCCGTAATCGACAATTACGAATTCGTAACCGATGACGCTAAGCAGCAAATGACTCGCTGACGCGCCGCCTGGTGTGTGATTGAATAGCTCATCGTGAAAAAACATCTGCTTCTGCTCGGTGTTGCATTGGCTGCTGCTCCGCCGCTCTATGCGCAGAATGAGATAGGTGAAGTATTCTCAAGCGACGCGAGCGTTCGTGGCTCAGTTGTCCTGTCAGGGCATGGCGCGCATGTGCTCAGTGGTTCGCAGATTTCTGCCGGAGACGGGGTAGCACTTCTAAAGTTGGAGCGGGGCGGCGAGTTGCGAATCTGCCCCAAGACCAACTTATCTCTGACTGTTGACGCCAACACTAAATCCCTGGTTGTGGGAATGAATGTGGGCGCGATGGAGTTGAATTACTCGCTCCTGTCTTCCGTAGACATGGTGATCACGCCGGACTTTCGTCTGCAACTGATCAGCCCTGGGAACTTCCACCTCGCAATCTCGGTAGCTCCGTCAGGTGACACATGCATGCGCTCACTGCCGGACAACGACGCGTCGGTGTTCGTTGCCGAAATGATGGGCAATGGCGCTTATCAGCTCTCACCGGGAAAGAATGTGCTGTTCAAAGCAGGCAGGATCTCTGGCGTTACCGATGCGCCATCGGCTTGCGGATGCCCCGACTTGAAAGCCGAAAAGCTGCCGCCAATCGCCGCAAATCAGGCGCCCCCCCCTGCGCCAACCCAAGCCACAACCGCAACTCCGGCCAGCAATACTAACGAACCGCATCTTGAGGTTGAGGGCTCGTTCGTCTTTCGCGGCAATGAGACCGTGCCGGATTATTATGCGGCGATATCGCGGCTGTCGCTTTCCAACGACAATTCCAGTTTGGCCTTGGCACTGCAGCCAAAGGTGAGCGGACCAGTCGTGGAAACCAAGCCGAACGCCCAGAAACCGGGAATGTTGCATCGACTGCGCCGCTTCCTGGGAAGGCTGGTAGGAAAGTAAAAGGAGTGGGATCGCGTAAAATTCCTATCAACTGGCCCTACTGCTTTTGGCTTTAGGCGTGGTAAACTCCCATTTGACAACGTTTTACCATGGCGATGTCTGGCGACGGGATTTCAAAATCCGCTTCTACGGAGAAACAAAGACATGACAAAAGCCGATCTTATCGAAGAAGTTTCTCGACTGGCCGAGTTGACCCGTAAGGACAGCGAAGTCATTGTGGAGACGATCTTCGACGGCGTGGTGCGCGCGCTGCGCACCGGAGACAAGATCGAGATTCGTGGTTTTGGCAGCTTCCGTACTCGGCAGCGCAAGCCACGGGTTGGCCGCAATCCTAAGACCGGCGATCGTGTGGAAGTCCCTCCGAAGAAGATTCCCTTCTTCAAGCCTAGTAAAGAACTGAAAGATATGGTCAACCGGGACAACGCAAAGCCGCAGGCTGCGGCAGCAGAAGCTAGCCTTGGCGAAGCTCCTGCAACCGAACCGGGGAAATAAGCCTGCGCGGCGAATAGTTCGCGCTCTGCCCACTTAGGTGCGTTGAATCTGACTGGCGCAGGCCGCATAATTTACGCGCTGGCGGCTCCATTTTCTATTCCCGTGAATTTCGTTTCCCGTGAATCTGCCAAACTCCATCACGCTCGCACGGATCGGCTGTGTGCCGCTGTTGCTCTGGATTCTTGCCGGAAGTGGCATGTCTGCTACCCACGGCAGGCAGGAACTGCTGGCTGCGGCAGTGTTTCTGCTGGGCTCGTTGAGTGACGGGGTAGATGGCTACCTGGCGCGACGGACTCATCAGGTGACCACGCTGGGAATGCTGCTTTCACCGCTGGCAGACAAGATGCTGGTAGCCACTGCTTACATCACGCTCGTCAGGTTTGCTCCAGCGCTGGTCTCCGCATGGGTCGCCGTGTTGATTGTAGGGCGAGAGTTTCTGGTGACCGGGCTTAGCTCGGTGGCAGTGCAGGAAGGCATGACACTGCGAATTCCGGATATAGGCAAGGGTAAAACCGTTATACAAGTGCTCTCCGTCGTCTCCATTCTCATGGCGCATGCCTGGCCCATGTGGAGGGTAGGAGGGATGGTGTTGCCGGGAGTTGTGATCGCGACCGGCACAATCTGGCTGATGCTCGCCGTGTCACTGCTTTCTGCCGCCGGCTACTTCCACGCATTCTGGGTGGAGGCAACTCTCCAAAGCCAGCAAAGGCGAAAGCCGCTGCCGTTCGTGTTAAACCGGCCTGGCGATAAGGATAAGAATGTGCGTGCAAGGTAGGAAGCAAGTCTCAAAACTTTCAAAATTCAAAGATTCAGGTTGCAGGAGATGACGGAATTCCCTGCTGAATACTCTGCCGAAGAGCGTCGCTGGTTGCTGAGGTTGGCACAGTTGAGCATTCGCTCGGCGGTCACCAGAAAGCCCCTGCAATCAGCGCCGGAATGGATACCGAACACAAACCCTCACCTTCGCGAACCGCGTGGCGCATTCACTACTCTGCACGCGAATGGGGCACTGCGTGGATGCATTGGATTCGTGATGGCTGTGGCACCTCTGGAGCAGACGATTCTTGAGACAGCCCGAGCGGCTGCGCTGGAAGATCCGAGATTTCCGCCTGTGACAGAAGCTGAGTTGGAGAGCCTGCAGTTAGAAATCAGCGTTCTGTCTCCCATGTTTGAAATCGCTCCTGAAGACGTGGTTGTGGGTAGGCATGGTCTGATGGTTACGTATAAGGGACGGCGCGGACTGCTGCTCCCGCAAGTTGCTCCCGAGTGGGGATGGGACCGGGAGACCTTCCTGGAACAAACCTGCAAAAAAGCGGGCCTGCCGCTCAGAGTGCTGGGAGAAGGAGCGAAGCTGGAGGCATTTACCGCAGAGGTTTTCGGAGAGGCGCAGCCGGGAGAAAGCTTAAGAGAATAGGATGGCCCTCTCCCCTCGGTGAGAGGGTCATCCTGACCGGAGGGCACTCGACCAAAGCCCCCTTGACCCAATATTTCTGCTGCTGCTTGCGACCCTTTAGTTAGACCCCTGGCAGTTGTGCGCCAGAAAGAGCATGCGGCGAAGACGCGAGGCGGGGTGGCAGGGGGCGGGTGCGTTCGCGGCGTCCTGCGGAGTCTCTACTCGCGCCGTTTGGCTGCCTTCGCCCTGAACGACGTCTCCCAATTCCATCTCGGCAAAGGCGCGGGTAATGATTGCCGTGGAAGACTCACGCGTGACATCCAGCACAAGGAGTTCGCCTAGAACGTGCGGGGGTATGCGATCGTCAGCATGGGGTTTGACCTTCGCGGGCTTTACGGCGGTCGCCTCTGCACCCCTGAGTAAGTCTTCTGAGGCACGGTCAATCCGGTTGAGATCGCCGGGTGCGTAACCGCGCACAATGACGAGATAGTCTCCGGGTTTGGCGCCCTTGGCACCACCAAAATCAGTGTAAACAGTCATGCCCGGGCCAAGTAGTCCGGCAAAATCTGGCGAGCCGAGAATATGTCCGTGTACAGCATTGATGGCAGGGATGAATGAACTGATTGGGGGATCGGTGGCGCGGAAAGCCACAGTGGGCTTTTCCCTGAACGGCACAACAATGTCACCCTGGATCGCAGGCTCACAGGAAAAATCAAAACTGGCAATCGCCGTACCCTTTTGTACGGCACGCACGGTTACCCAGCCGACCTCCTGGTAAAGCGCACCAAGCTTGCCGAGTGTCTTACGCTGCTCAGGAGATGGGTCTTCGTGATTCGGGTCTTCCACTTGCCGAAGAAGGCTGTAGCGCTGCCCTTCTACCAGGGCCGGACCGCCCAGAAACATGAGAGCTCGTCCCGGAATTCGGTCCTCGTGCGGACCTTCTTTGGAGCCGAGGACAAAATTCGTGCGGGGAATCGCGTTCCGGGTAATAAAGCCTGAACAATGCATTTGGCTGTAGCTAGGGCCGTTTGCCGGAGAGGCGCCGGTCGGGATGTCCAATGGGGTGCTGGACTGCGCCCATAAGCTACCACACAGCAGGGTTAATGCGGCAATCAGGTGTTTCATTCCGTACTCTCGTTTCAGCCGCTCGGCGGCAGTTCCAGAGAATAAAGCTTAAATCGAGCATCCGCGATTATCTCCGGAAGCTAACAAAGGCAGCCCCGGCGGTCAAGTGACGTTCGACAAACAGTTGGACATACCCAGTTGACTGAAGGGGCACCCCACCATTTTTCTGGAGATTTCTAGAGAAAAAATGCAATCACCCATTGCAACCTTTCGATCACATCATTACCATTTGCGCACAAATGATTGTTCCATCGATGAACTACGCTGCTCGATCCTTGCGCCTCCGCATCCCGCGCATCTGCGTCTCACTTATGGCCACCGATCCCGCTGAATTGCTGGATAAGGCTGAGACGGTTCTACGCGAAAACACTCTCATTGAGCTTCGGCTCGACTATCTTAAAGCTCCACTCTCGGCGATCCCGCGCCTTCGACGGCTGCTGGAAATGCGCCCAGATGCCATTATTATCGCCACTTGTCGCCGGACTGCATCGGGCGGAAACTTCAACGGTTCGGTCAAAGAAGAATTAGAAATCCTGCATAAGGCAATGGAAGCTGGCTGCCCGGCAATCGACGTGGCAATCGAAAGCGCCGAAGCCATCAGCAACACAGATTGGGAGGGGCTACGTGCCCGCGCTGCCATCGTGCTCTCCAGTCACGACTTTAAGAGCACCAGCAAACTCGAGGAGACGTTCGAGCGAATGCGGGCCTTCCCTGCCGACTTCTACCAAATCGTGGGAATGGCCACAAGCCTGCACGACAATGTGCTGATGACTCGCTTCCTGGAGCATCACAGCTCCGAGTATTCGATGATCGGCATGTGCATGGGCGAGCAAGGGTTGTTGAGCCGTATTCTTGCGATACGAGCCGGAGCTGCATTCACTTTCGGCTCTGGTGCGCAAGGCAAAGAGACTGCACCGGGACAACCAACGTTTCGTGAGCTGAGGGATTTCTACCGCATTGAACAGATTGATTCGGTGACCAAGATCTATGGGGTCGCGGGAGACCCGATTGCGCACTCCTTGTCCCCCTCGGTGATGAACACAGCCTTTCGCCGCGAGAATGTGAATGCTGCCTACTTACCCCTGCGTCCCAAGTCGCTGGACGATTTGCTTTCCACGGTCAAGGGGCTTCCGCTGGACGGACTGTGCGTAACCATGCCCTTTAAGCAGGCTATTGTCGAGCATCTGGATAATAGCGACGTCCCGACCCAGCGCACCGGAGCCTGCAACACCGTGGTGCGAGGCAAAGACGGAAGACTGTTCGGATTCAATGCGGATGTTTATGGCATTCTCGCCGCGATTGAACCGCGGATGCCGTTGGAAGGAGCACGCGTACTAGTACTCGGCGCGGGAGGTGCGGCGCGGGCCGCAGTCTTCGCTCTCCGGAGCAAAGGTGCAGAGGTATCCATCCTTAATCGCACCCCTGCCAACGCGCTGAATCTGGCGAAGCAGTCCGGCTCAAAGACAGTGAAGCGCAATGAACTGCCAAAACTGAGCTTTGACCTGATTTTGAACGCAACGCCACTCGGTATGGGAGGCGACAAACATACCCCGCTGGAAGAAAACGAGCTAAACACTCTGTGGGTACTCGACGCGGTCTACAACCCGATCGAGACTCCGTTGCTAAAACTGGCGCAGTCCAAGGGGCTGGGCACGATCAGTGGAGTAGAGATGCTCCTACACCAATCGGTGCGGCAGTTTGAGATCTGGACGGGAAAGCCAGCTCCGCTGGACGCCATGCGGCAGGTGCTTCTCCGCCAGTTAGGCGCAATTGGAGTTGAGAACTCTTCTCCGATTCCAACGGTGGTTGCGCCGAAGGTCAAAGCGACCAGCGCCGTTGCTGCCACTGAGGAAGTTACCGCGATCCCCGTTCCTACACCTGCAGTTCAAAATGTGGCGGAAGCCCCAAAGCCTGAGACAAAGGCCCCTGCTAAGCCGGTGGAGAAGAAAACCAACGCAAAGCCGATTGCGAATGGAGCTGCGGCAAAGGTCGTGACTCCGAAAGCCGCCCCGGTAAAAGTAGTGCCGGGGAAAACATCCAAGACCCCGGCTGCTGCTGCGCTCAAACCTGCGGCAAAAGCCACAAGCAAGGCAGCAAGCAAGCCTGCGGCGAAAAAGGCTGCTTCAAAACCGGCGCCAAAAACAGCCGGGAAGGCCAAGAGGTAGGGAACAAGGTAAGCAGAGCAAAGCAACGACGCAGCGTTAAAACAAACGTGGCGTCGCTGCTTTGCTCATTGATTCGTGAAACCTCGAAACTCCGAAGGATCGCCTACGATGCTTCCTTCCGGTTCTTGATATCCGCAAAGAGGATAACGCGGTTGCGGCCCCGAGCCTTGGCCTCATAGAGAGCTGCATCGGAGGCTTCCAGCAGATCACGTTTGAACATGGCTTCTTCTGGAAATAATGCCACGCCGATACTGATGGTGATGTGCTCGGGTTCCGCCCCGGCCCCGGTCTTGGTTCCGGTAAAGAAATTTGCATGCTCTACGGCGTGCCGCAAACGATGGGCAACGAGCTTTGCTCCCTGAAGATCGGTCTCGGGAAGGAGCAGGATAAACTCCTCTCCGCCATAGCGTGCGGCAGTATCAATTTCGCGCAGATCGCGGGTGAGGATGGCCGCGACGTCCCGCAAAACAATGTCGCCTGCCTGGTGGCCGTAAGTGTCATTGAGACGCTTAAAGTGATCAATGTCGATCATGAGAATTGCCACCGGCGTGCCTCGCCGTTCTGCGCGGGCGAGTTCGAGATCAAGTTGCTGTTCGAAGTAGCCGCGGGTCTTGAGCCCGGTAAGAAAATCGGTAAAGGCAAAGCGCAACAGAGTCTCGTTGGAGTAGTCGCGGGCTAACATGCTTTCAGCTACCAGTGAGAGAATCCACAGGAGTTGCGCGTCCTCGCGCGAGAAGCTGTCTGTGCGCTCGCCGAAGAGCTGCAGTGACCCCATAACCCGGTTCCGGACAAACAGCGGCACTACGAGGACGCTAGCCGCATCCATGTCTCGCAACAGCATGTCCGTCTCAGCAAGGCAATGCCGAGTGAGCAGGATAGGCCTCGCCAATTTTGCCGACCAGTAGTTGAGTACATTCGCACGAGCATAGCCCGCATCGTCAGGGTCTGGCATGTTACGTGTAACGCGCACGTGCATGACTTCGGAATCTTCATCCCAGAAGTAAACAACTCCACGCATGAAGGTGACGATCTCAGCAGCGAGATCGCAAATTAGATTGAGAGTGGATGCGAGCTCCATCTCCAGACCCGCCAACATGCTCATGCGGAGCACCACATTAATCTCGCGGGCCCGCCGGACAATGGTGTCCTCTTGTAATTCCGAGAAAACCTCGACGGCGAAACGCTCGAGCGGCGCGGGTTCAGGTAAGGATGATGGGTTCGCCATTTAGCTTAGAAATGGGTACGGACGGCACTTACTCGTGTCACCCGTAGCAGGAACGAAG
>Ga0316231_1000194_pt1 | contig 100826 bp, 77 predicted proteins | sample TBH18027metaG_FD_206002 | JGI IMG/M metagenome (GOLD analysis project Ga0316231, IMG submission 206002) | Freshwater microbial communities from Trout Bog Lake, Wisconsin, USA - TBH18027 | ecosystem: Environmental > Aquatic > Freshwater > Lake > Hypolimnion/Profundal zone | place: USA: Wisconsin... | reverse complement strand
AATAAATGCTTACAATGAACTCAGACCGCATATGAGCTGCGGAAATCTCACTCCTAAGCAAGCACACTTAACTAACAAACCTTTATTAAAACAATGGAAAAATAAAAATTACTGTAAAGCTAAATCGTTACTATTGTGATACACTGTAAAGCAATATCAGTATTATCCTTCCCCTGTGTAAAGTTTTTTCAGTATAAGACATTGGCGCATACTCCTTATATACTCCTTAGATACTCCTTATATAAGCCTTATATACTTCTTATATAACCTATGCATAATTCGGGTATATCAGAGTCAATTTGTCATCATTATTTGCTTAAAACAACCCGAAACTTATACACCTACTCGCTCTGCTGTATGACTTAAACCCTGGCTCCAAACAATAAACTGCCAATTCGAACCATATTACTGCCTTCTTCGATAGCAGCTTTATAATCAGCACTCATTCCCATAGATAAGACAGACCATTGACCATTGACCATTGACCATTGACTAAACAATTCTTTTAGCTTTTTAAATTCCCCCCTCACCTTTTCTGCATCATCACTAAAACTTGCCATTCCCATTAACCCAATGACATTGCTGTTTTTCAATTGGATATCTGCAAATTCACTCATCAACAGATTTAGCTCCTGTTGATCAAAACCGAATTTTGTTTCTTCCTGAGCAATATGAACCTGTAATAAACAATCGATCACCCGATTATTTTTTGCAGCCTGCTTATTGATCTCTTTCAATAAACTAAGACTATCCACCCCATGGATCAAATACACAAAGGGTGCAATATATTTTACCTTATTGCTTTGCAGGTGACCTATAAAATGCCAACGGATATCTTTTGGCAAGGCCGCTTCTTTATCCACTAATTCCTGTACATAGTTCTCGCCGAAGTCTCGCTGACCCAAATCATACAATGCCTGAATGTCTTCTGCAGGTTTGGTTTTACTGACTGCTACAAGTGTTACATTATTGGCTTGAAGTTCTTTGCTGATGGTTTGATATGCTGTTGTATTAATTGCCATTTTTAATTATTTAAAACTAAATACTCTAATAATAATGCATCATTATATGCAGGGCAATATTGATTAAAAAATAATGCCTTCTTAAAAAGTAAAGCCAGTGTTTTCTTTGTGTTTCCTTCAAAATAGCCAAGCATATCTCCTGTAAAAAAAGCCAGGTCATTGTGCTCTATCAGCCCAACTAATTTCTCTTTTTCAGGCATTTCAATTACAGGTGAGGTATACCCTAATTTTTGCATGGCTGTACACAGGATCATTTGTTCCAAAATATTATCACTGTTATTAAAAAGTTCCAGTACATCAGTTGCAATCTGCCTTTTTTTTATCTCCAGTTCTTTGATGGGTTTTACCGACATTAATTTCGCCAGATGATACATGATCACTGCTTTATTCTCATAATAAGGGGACAGGTCTTTATACCGGTTCATATAATCTTTTGATTCAACTGCTTTCACCAATAATTGTAAAGTTGCCGAATCGGCTTTTGTCCATTGTAAATTATATCGCTGTACAAAAGCCAATGTATTGGAGGCTACGCAGAGATCATAAAAAACAGGAAAATCCTTACCAAACCAGGTTGAGTAAGCAGGAATGGATTTGTATACATCCGGGCATCCGATTATTCTCTTAGAGGGGTAATTTGAATAATGCTGCATCGTGTCATGTATCCTTGCAGCATTGGAACTATCTGTTTTTAGTGCAGTGAGACACCATACCGTATCATCAAAATCATCGGGTACCCTCCATAAGTTTCCCGCAAAAAAGGGGATCCACCAATTGTAAGGAAATTTAGGCTCTATATCCTGACGCCAGAAATTATAAGTCCCTCTCCCGTTCTTATTTTCGAACTTTTTAAAAACATCTGCTGCACGGGAATGAATACTATCAAGTAATGCAGACTGATGAGCTGTTAATTTTGAACGAACCGATTCCAGTGTATTCAGCACTATACAAAATGAAGTGTTGTTGTCCTTGATTCTTTCCGAGTAACCTTTATGATATTTATCGGTGAAGGCCGGAAATGATCCTTTGATGAAGAATGCATCCTCTTTTACCTGTTGCAGTTCTATTCTTTTTAATAAATAACTGATCCAGGCTGTATCGGTTGATGCATGCAGTAGAGAAAAAGAAAAAACAAATAATATCGCGATAAAAGATCCCTTCAATTTTAATATGGATGATTTAAAATAAAAAAATATTCAAGCAAAAATACTCATTTGTAAGTCTGATTAATTTGCCGGCTTCCTTTCATCAAATCTTTTCTGCAGAACAAGATATTCTAATAGCAATACATCATTATACGCGGGGCAATAATAATAATACCTGGTCAATCCCGAATTAAATAATGGAAATGCAAGATAACCGGGCAATGTGCAGGCTAAATTCAAAATGAAAAAGTTAAAATCATTGTTTTCTGCATCTGTCAGAATATTTTCTGTAACCACTAATTCAGCAGGTAATGAAACGCCCCATCGCAACAATGCGGTTCTCAAAATTGTTTTATCCAACAGATTATCAGATACTGCATATGCACGAACAGCATCATCGATCAGTTGTTTTTTATATTGTTCTAAACTGTCGATCGGTTTTACATTCATGAGTCGCGATAAATGATACAATATGATGGGAGTCGTTTTATAATAGACCGCCACAACAGCAGGATGTTTCAGATAATCTTTTTGCCGCACCATTTTCACTAAGAAATTCAAACTCGCTGAATCTGCTTTTGTCCACACAAGATCATGTGTCTGAACCATGGTCAAGACGTTACTCAAAATACAGGCATCTAATTCGACGACCATTTTCTTTCCAAACCAGGCTGAATATGCATCAAAATTTTCATACCCCTGTAAAGCTGTCTTAGTTGAAATGCTTTTCTTATTTGAAAAATCCTGCATTATTTCATGAACTGATCTGATCACCGAATCAGCTGCATCCAAAACTTCGAGCAAAGCAACTGTGTCATCCAGATCATCTGCAATTGCTTCATCATTAGCAATAAGATGGGTATACAAAAATGAATTGGGAAATATTTTAACAGTATCTGTAGGCCAGAAATTATACGTATTACGCCCTTTCGTATTTTTATATTTTGGAGCGATTTTCTTGATCCGTTGAATAATACTGTCGCAAATAATTTGATCCTGCTCCTGCAGATAAGGCCTTAATTTTTTTAATGTAACACCAGCTATCCCTGTAAAAAAAATATTATTATCATTCTTGAGTGAATGATCTTTTGTGCTGTATTGCCGATACGTTGGAAATAATCCCTGTGGAAAATAAGGTTCGTGATGCAGTTGCAGATCATCCAACCGTCTGATCAAACGATGAATCAAACTGTCGTTAGCTGAACTGTATAAAAAACACGTAAATAAAAAAAAGAAGATGCCTATATTTTTTTTAAGCATGAAGCAAGTTATCACTAAAACTTTATTTCAAGATACTCCTGCTGATCACAATACGCTGTACTTCGCTCGTGCCTTCATAGATCTGGGTGATCTTTGCATCCCGCATCAAACGTTCTACATGGTATTCTTTCACAAAGCCATAACCACCGTGTATCTGTACTGCTTCCACCGTAACCCACATAGCTGTTTCACTGGCATACACTTTTGCCATGGAACTGCTCAGATCATAACTCAATCCGTTGTCTTTTTCCCAGGCCGCTTTTAAACACAATAAACGTGCAGCTTCTATCCTTGTTGCCATATCTGCCAGTTTGAATTGAATGGCTTGATGTTGAGCGATCTCCTTTCCAAATGCTTTACGTTGTTTAGAATATTTTAGCGCCAGTTCATAAGCGCCGCTTGCAATACCCAATGCCTGAGAGGCAATGCCGATACGGCCACCGGCCAATGTCTTCATGGCGAAGGTGAAACCAAATCCATCTGCCCCTATCCTGTTCTCTTTCGGAACTTTTACATCAGTGAACATGATGGAATGCGTATCACTTCCGCGAATGCCCAGTTTATTTTCTTTTGCAGCCACCACAACGCCAGGAGAATTCTTCTCAACGATCAAACAATTGATCCCTCTGCTTCCTTTTGCAGGGTCGGTCTGTGCGATCACCAGATACACACTGGCTGAAGAACCGTTGGTGATCCAGTTCTTTGTTCCGTTGACCAAATAATGGTCACCTTTATCTTCTGCTACCGTTTTTTGTGAAGTGGCGTCACTACCTGCTTCCGGCTCACTCAATAAAAAGGCTCCGATATACAATTCACCGTCTTTCTTTCCCTGTGCCAAGGGCGTTAAATATTTTTGCTTCTGCTCTTCGGTGCCAAATGCTTCGAGTCCATAACAAACCAGACTGTTATTTACGCTCATACAAACACTGGTACTTGCATCTATCTTGCTGATCTCTTCCATTGCCAATACATAACTCACCGAATCCATTCCTGCACCGCCATATTTGGGATCCACCATCATACCCATAAAACCCAGATCGGCCAATTGAATTACCTGATCCTTCGGAAATTTCTGATGTTCATCTCTTTCAATTACACCGGGCAGACATTCATTCACCGCAAAATCTTTGGCTGCTTTTTGTATCATTAAATGTTCTTCTGTTAACTGGAACTGCATATAATTCTTTTTCTGTGGCAAAAATAAGGATTGGAAACAATTAACCTAACAATTGTTAGTTTTATAACAGATTATTTATTTCTGAAATCTGCCGGGCATTCATACTTCTACCAATTCGCTGTCTTTCCGAGACCGAGGAATCTGTCTGGTCCTTATTCTACCTCATCAGATCTTGTTGAACGTATTCATTTATTTTAAAACTATCTTCTCCCCCTGTTCCGCCACATTAAAACCCTTCTTCTTCAATTCGGCAAATGGAATAGATTTCTTATCCAGCAAAGGATTCGTATGATTCAAATGAATAAAATAAATTTTCTTTTTCTCCTCTTCAGCTAATGCGGCGAACTGCAGCATGCTCTCTTCAACAAATGGATGCGGTATCTCATTCATCGCTCTTCCGGCAACTTCACCATCTTTATAAAATGTTCCGTCCAATAATGCAACAGAGCTTTCTTTAACCATCTGATTAATATCCCTGCCAAATTTTTGCCATTTATCAATATCAGGAATATAGATCAATTTGAATTGCTGATATTGAATGCTGAAGCCAACCGTTTCACTGAATTCATCCCGATGCGGAACTACAAAAGCTGTTACTGTTATGCCGGTTGACAAATTCACCGAACTGTCGGCCTTTAGGGCTTTCATCTTAAGATTATTGATCTCAAAAAGCTGATCCCATGGGCCGTTCTGCAGTAAAAAATCCTGCATTCTCGGCATCGCATATACTGATAGATTCCGGGTATTCATAGCCTCTCTCCCAAAGTACATCAGGCCCGTATAATGGCCGATATGCCCGTGGGTTAAAAAGATACCTGAAGGCAAAACGGGATAGGCTGCATTTGTTTTGCTGCGGAATAATTGCATTTGTGCAGTGATATCAGGACTTGCATCAAATAACCACCATTGATTTGTTGCGGGATCGGCCAATGCCAGAGATGCCACCATTCTTTTGGCTGAGGCATCGGTCAATACCCTTTTGCAGCATTCTTTATCACAGCCTGCTTGCGGAAAGCCTGCATCCTGCGCCACTCCCAAAACAAGCATGAAAGGTTCATTCTCAGTTTTGCTTTGTGCAATGGCAGCAATATTCAACAATAAAAAAAAGGAAAGCAATTTGATCATCTTAAATATCATATCAATCAGAAAGAAGAATATTAAGAAATATATGTCAGACTGAGTTTATGGAAGTCAATTCTTTAACGATAATACATTTCGACAGGCTCAATGTGACAATCAATTTTATTGAAAATGCAGGTTTTCAAAAATCTTTCAGGATTTAACTCTGCGTACTCAAACTTACGCATCAGTAAAAAGAGACAGTTTGCAAAAAACAAATCCCCTGCGCCTCTGCGTTAAAACCATCGCTAACAACAACTACATATATTTCTTCTGCAAATTGAACAGCACATTTTTATCGGCATCGTTAATATATCTTGTTGTATCCTGCATGAAGTGACGTTTAAATGCACGTATTGCTGCTGTGGTATCCTTCACATCATAACCAACGATGCGCAATGCCTGAATATGATTAAAGTTAACAGGAACAGAATCTCTCAATTCGTCGTACCATAAACCGAAACCGTGTTCCGCTAATGTTTTCCATGGAAAACGATAATTGGGATCATTCTTTCTTCTCGGTGCAATATCACCATGACCTATAAAGTTCGCTGTTGGTATATCATATTTCTTTTTCAGGGTTGCCAGTAAACTTAAAAGGCTTTTAATTTGCGCATCCGTAAATGCTTCATATCCGTTATTGTCAATTTCAATACCGATGGAGGATGAATTCACATCAATTAAATTCCCCCACCTGCTTACTCCTGCATGATAGGCACGAAAATAATCATTGAGCATATGATGAACCACGCCTTCTTTACATATCACATAATGTGCACTTACCTTGGAAGCTACTGTGGTAAAGGTTTTCAGCGTTTCATCACAACTATTTTGGGCCGTATGATGAATGATCACAAAATTGGGTTTTCGTAAACCGAAATTGGTAGTACCTGCAAAAAATGCAGGTTGTTTTATTGAATCGTTTTCATCGATCACCGGAAGGTCTAACATTATCTTTGAGTAGCTCTTTGCCAGTTCATTATAGGATTGATTGGTGGTTGCAAACGGAGGCTTACTGCAACTGTAAACGATAGCAATAACAAATAGGGTGCAAAAAAATATTTTTATCTTCTTCATTCAATAAATATTATTGTATGAAGGTAAAGAATGCCAGAGATGTATCAACTAAAAGATAAAGAATTGCTTCACCGCTGAACCAGGTATTGTTCGAAACTTTCTGCACGTTTTTCGAATGGAAGAATATATGGCTCCCCGCCTTCTGCAGTAATATAAAAATCATAGCAACCTTCAGGCATATGTGTTACGCGCAACTGTACAACCTGCCCTTTAAAGCTTCCCTTGCGAATAATAGTATCGTTATTTTTATAGCTGATGGCATACTGCAATGTCAGTTCCTGAAGAGCCGGGTTTGTCACCTGAATCAGCATATAATCGTAGACTACATCTGCAATCAAAATGTCATTTACCAATGCGGGGGGCATAAAATGATACTTGGTGAAGCAGTAAATTATAAATCTTTTTCGTAAAAAAGAATTTAAATGCCAGTTTTTTTAAGAATAAATGAAGATATGATCAGCCTCAAATCCTGTAGCAGACCGCATTAATATTCATTCCGGCACCTACTGAAGCAAAAAGTACAACATCTCCTTTATGGATCGAATGATGTTCTATCTCCCCCCTTTTTACCATATCAAAAAGTGTAGGAATCGTCGCAACGGAGCTGTTCCCGAGATTATGAATGTTCATAGGCATGATATTTTCGGGTAATGCATGGATGCCGTAGAGTTCATACATTTTTTTAATGATGGCCTCATCCATTTTTTCGTTTGCCTGATGCAGGAACACTTTTTTTAATTGGCCAATGCCGATACCACTCTTATCCAGACAGGATTTCATAGCTTCCGGAACATGTTTCAAGGCATATTCATATACTTTTCTGCCCTTCATTTTAATATAACGTACAGATGGGTCTGAGCCCGGTAAATTGGACTTACCCATAAATAAATACCCTAACTCATCCCCGCAATGCGATTGCACACTTGCAGAGAGGATACCACTTTCGGTATTTTCTCTTGCTTCCACGATACAGGCCCCGGCTCCATCCGAAAAGATCATACAATCTCTATCGTTCACATCGATCACCCTGGAAAGTGTTTCTGCTCCAATGACCAAACATTTCTTAGCCAGCCCGGATTTGATAAAAGAGTCTGCCTGAATCAATCCCTGTAGCCAACCCGGGCAACCAAACAGGATATCATACGCAGTACAATCAGGGTTTTTGACCCCTAATGCTCTTTTTACCCTAGCTGCCAATGCCGGCATGGCATCAGTTTGAATGGTTTGATCCAGCACATTTCCGAAATTATGTGCAAATATGATCTGATCCAGTGATTCCGGATCGATCCCCGCATCTGCAATAGCTCGTTTTGCTGCGATCACCCCAAGGTCTGCTGTATTAATTGTTTTAGGTGCATAGCGTCTTTCTTCAATACCTGTGATCTGTTTAAATTTCGCGGCAATGATTTCCGCAGGCAATTCGATTCTTTGATTATTTTCTCCGTAGAATTCGTGTGTAGCAAAATCCTTATTGCTCTTCATCTCGTCAGGGACATAACTTCCAATGCCCGTAATAACTGTCTTAACAGCTCCCATTACTCTTGCGTTTTTAATAATTGATTATTAGCGTATGGATAAAAGTACGCCGTTGTAACTCATTCAGCAAAAATCCTTCTTTTCTTTTATTGATAAAACTATCTTTGAAAAAAAAATTATGTCTCTCCTTCTCGGCAGAAATTCATTCGGTGATATTTCAAATAAAGGCAATCTCTTAACCAGGGAGGAGGCGCAGCAGTTGTTTCATGAGTGGGTACTCAATCCCAAACTGCAATTACATATGAAACAAGTGGCTCATCTGATGAAATGCTGGGCTACAGAAAAAGAGAATTTATCAGCTAGGGATGAATGGAAATGGGAAATGACCGGCTTATTGCATGATGCAGACTGGGACCAGTGGCCTGAACTTCATTGCAAAAAAATAATTGAAGAGTTAGAGAATAGAAATATTGATCCTGAGGTTTTACATGCGATCGCATCGCATGGCCCTGTTCATTTCGGTGTAGAGCCTGAGACCAAGATGGATCAGATGCTCTATGCTTTTGATGAACTTTCGGGTCTTATTCACGCTTATTCTCTCATGCGGCCGGAAGGTTATGCCGGTATGGAATTAAAAGGTGTTAAAAAAAGACTGAAAGAAAAGTCATTTGCAGCCAATGTTTCAAGAGAAGACATTCAGGATGCCTGCAACCGGGCAAATCTGAGTCTGGATGAACTGATCGAATTCATCATTCCTCGTCAATCAATCGTGATCTGATCTAAGTTACATTCTTGATGATGGCATCAAAAGAGCTTAATCCGATCAGTTTCTCGGAAATAAATCCTTCGGCATATTCTACTCCAATCCTTTTACCCAGCATCATTGCTCTGGCTTTTACAGTTTCCAGGAATTGCGGTGAAGAAATATAGGTTTGAGGTTCATTGAGGTCAGGGTTATGGAATTGTGTTGCATAACAAAGCACCGCTTCCATCTTTTTGTTCATATAAGCCGAAATGTCGATCGCAAATGATGGTTGCATAAAACGATCCTGTATATAATGGAATACATAAGAGGGTCGCCATGGATCCTGGTGTTTGCCATCCGCATCAGACCTTATTTTACGTAAGCCGGCAAGGAAAGCAGCATCAGCAACCAGTTTGGAACTTCTGCCGTGATCGGGATGCCGATCATCGGGTGCATTACAAAAGATGATCTCGGGCTGATATTTTCTCAGTACTTCAATGATCTTTCTTTTATTGGTTTCATCATTCTGAAAAAAACCATCTGCCATACCAAGATTATCTCTTACCGAAACACCCAATACCTGTGCAGCTTTGGCAGATTCAATTACCCGTGTTTCTGCATTGCCCCTTGTTCCCAACTCGCCTCTGGTCAGGTCAACAATACCTACTTTCTTTCCTTCAGCAATGGAAGCCAGAATGGTTCCGCCACAACCCAGTTCAACATCATCGGGATGAACACCAAAAGCCAGAATATCTAATTTCATATTTATCGTTTAGCAGTCACAAATTAATACATCAAAAACAAAAAACCCAACCGCATGGGTTGGGTTTTGAATATAGTTGAAAAAAAATTAAGCTTTCTTGGCGTAACGTTTGTTGAATTTATCGATACGACCTGCTGTATCAACCAACATGTTTTTACCTGTGTAAAAAGGATGCGATGTGTTGGAAATTTCCAGTTTAATTAATGGATATTCATTACCATCTTCCCATTTAACTACCTCTTTGGTAGCTGCTGTAGAACGACTTAAAAACTGATAACCGTTACTCATGTCTTTGAAAACAACGAAACGGTAATTTTCAGGATGGATACCTTGCTTCATATTTTTTGATTTAGGTGGTACGGATTTTGCCGTACGATTATTAATAATTTTTGGATGGCAAAGGTAAGTTTTGGAAGCTTTACAGCCAAATGAAATTCTTATTACACGAATTAGGTCGAATTACACGAATTAATGAAGAAAATAAACAATTCGTGTAATTCGTAAAAATTTGTGTTATTAAAATCAGCTTTTCATGTTCTCATACTGCAATGGGAGACCGAAATTCCCGGTTTTGCAAAGCGCGATCACTTCCTGCAGATCATCCAGTTTTTTGCCCGTTACACGTATGATATTGTCCATTATGGCGGGTTGCACCTTCAATCCGGCATCCTTAATGGCTTTAACGATCTTCTTGGCATCTTCCTGTTTCAGGCCATTTTTCACCGAGATCTCTTTCTTTACTACTTTACCGCTTGGATAGGCATCCTTAGTGAAATCAAATGAACTGGCATCGATTCCCTGTTTCATGGAACGGCTGATAATAACATCCAATACCTGTTTCATCTTCATATCGCTCTCCACTTCTACCGAAACGATATAATCTTTCTTATTCAACTCGATCTTCACCAATGAATCCTTAAAATCAAATCTGTTCTGAATTTCTTTTTTAACGGTATTGATCGCATTATCCAATGTTTGCAGATCAACTTTGCTGGCAATATCAAATGATGGCATATATAAAATTTTTACAAAGATAAATATGTAACGAGTTTATTACATTCACAATCCAAAAACAATTTAGCATGAGCCAAAATATTCATCGCAGGGAATTCATCAGGAATTCCGGTCTTGCAGGATTATCTGTTGGACTATCCATCAATAACCTGAGTTCATTTGTTCCCATTCAGAAAACGAAAGTTCGGATAGGCTTGATCGGCGTGGGTTTACGCGGACAGGAACATGTGCGTTTAATGGCCGACAGAGACGATGTGGAGATCATTGCAATGGCCGATCCTGATAAACAAATGATGGCCGACTCGCAGAATATCATTGCCAAAGCAGGAAAGAAACCAGCCGTTGAATTTGGAAACGGCAATTTCGATTATAAAAATTTATTGAAACGCAATGATATTGATGCAGTAATTATTGCCACTCCCTGGGAATGGCATATCATACAAGCCATTGCAGCCATGCACGCAGGAAAGATCCCCGGTGTAGAAGTATGCGGTGCCATTAAACTTCAGGATTGCTGGGATATTGTTCAGGCAAGTGAAAAAACAAAGATTCCTGCCATGGTTTTAGAAAATGTTTGTTATCGCAGAGATGTGATGGCAGTATTAAACATGGTGCGTCAGGGCATGTTTGGTGAATTATTGCACTTACAAGGAGGTTACGAACATGATCTGCGTGGAGTAAAATTTAATGATGGAATTACCCCGTATAATTCCGGTGTAGAGTTTGGTGCAAAGGGTTTCAGTGAAGCCAAATGGAGAACACAACATTCTGTTGAAAGGAACGGTGAACTCTATCCCACACATGGCTTGGGCCCCATTGCCACCATGATCGATATAAACAGAGGCAATCGTTTAACCAAGCTTTCTTCAGTTGCTACAAAGTCAAGAGGCCTTCATAAATATATTCTGGATCATCCCAAAGGAGGTCCCGATCATCCTAATGCAAAAGTGAACTTTAAGTTAGGGGATATTGTTACTACTCAAATTCAAACAGCAAATGGTGAAACCATTGTATTAACACATGATACATCTTCCCCCCGTCCGTATAATTTAGGATTTCGGGTGCAGGGAACTGATGGCATTTGGCAGGATAATCATGCAGGAGAATTCAATGCAGGTCTAATTTATTTTGAAGGGAAAAGCAAACCCCATACCTGGGAGAATAGCGAAGCGTATATGAAGCAATTTGATCATCCCCTTTGGAAAAGATATGAGAAGAATGCAGAAGGCGCAGGGCATGGTGGCATGGACTGGTTTGTAGATAATGCATTTATAGAATGTATTAAACGCAATGCCGACTTCCCATTGGATGTCTATGATCTGGCAACCCTGTATTCCATTACGCCATTGTCTGAAAAATCAATCGCTGAAGGCGGTTCATTGCAAATGATACCCGACTTTACCAATGGTAAATGGCAGAACAGGAAACCCAATTTTTGTATAGGACAAAATGATTTTTAAAGAAGTTAAATGTGAAAAGTGAATGGGCAATATTTTACCTTTCATATTTCACGTTTCACTTTTCACCATTCACTTTTCACAAAAAATAAAACCATGCTTACAACAACACTACAAGAAATATTCAAACGCGATCTTCTGAAATTAAAGGCAGAGATCGAGGCATATAAAGATGAAACGAATGTATGGGCCATTGACAGATCAGTCACTAATTCTGCCGGTAATCTGTGTTTGCATTTGATCGGTAATCTCAATCACTTTATTGGGGCACAGTTTGGTAAAACAGGTTATATAAGGGATCGTCCGCTTGAATTCACAGATAAGGATGTACCGAGAGAAATATTGGTCCAGAAGATCGATGCAACTATAGATGTTGTTGTTGCATCTCTTGCTAAAATTAGTGAAAGCCAATTGCAAGAAGAGTACCCACTAGTTGTTTTGGGAGAAAAAATGAGCACTGAATATTTTTTGATCCATTTGGCCGCACATCTTTCCTATCATTTAGGGCAGATCAACTATCATCGCAGATTATTGGATTGATCTATGATTTATATGAATTATTGATTGGAAATTTATGTTTTTTTTCTCGCAGAGGCACGGAGCCGCAGGGTGTTTGTTTTTTACTCCGGCATCGCCTGTTTTATCTTGCTGAAGCATAAGAACGCAGAGGAAAATCCTGCGGATTTTTAAAGGCATGATCTAATACGTATCAACTTATCAACCTTTAATTTTTAATCACAGATTATTGGATTGATGATATGATGTACAGGAATTAACTTTCGGAGCTTTTTAGTTTCTCTTTCTTTAGTTTTTAGTTTTTTTTCTTTCGATTTTAGTTTTTAATGGCATCCTGATATTCTTCTAACAGTTTGATCTGATTTCTTGCCCTCACTAAATTATGAGTAGGATATTTGCATCCGTAGTACACATCATTATTGATATAGTCAGCCAGGAATCGAATGGCCTGCATATAGATCAGCACTTCACCTGATAGGAAGAAATTATCTTTTTCAAATGCACTCAACGCATCCCCCATTCCCGCCAAATAACCATCCTGTATGGATCTTAAAAATTCTTTACGAACGATGACCTTATTCAGATCCGCTTCTTCTTCCGAGACCGGACATATATAAGTGCGCATCATATCGCCCACATCACTTAAAAAGTAACCCGGCATGATGGTATCCAGATCTATCACACATAATCCTTTATGATGCTCATTGAATAATACATTTGATATTTTAGTGTCATGGTGTGTTACCCTTTGTTTAGCATCAGGGTGCTGAATGAATCTTTCAAATTTCTCAACAATATTCTTATGTGATTGAATGAATGCAATATCATTTTTCACTGCTGCAATTCGTTCAGGATTCCCGTTCAGGATCGCAGTTTCAAATTGCTGATATCGCAAACTTAAATTATGAAAATCAGGTAATGTTATTTTCAATTGCGAAGCATCCAATCCATTCAGTAAAGCAGTGAATTTTCCAAACTGAAAAGCAGCTTCATATGCCTCATCCGCATTTTGCACAGTATCAACGGTAAAAGAATTCGGGATATAATTGAAACTTCGGTAACAGCCTCCTTCTATCTCAAAAAGCGTTTCGCCATTCTTATTGGCAAGGGCTGCCGTAAATAAATAATCCGGATGCAGTTCTTTAAAGTAAGCAGCAAGCAAGCGGATATTTGCATCGATCAGATCGGGTCTTTTGAATATCTGAGTATTTATTTTTTGCAGTATGAATTCCTGTTGCGCATTCACAACCTTCCAGGTATTATTGATCAAGCCGGAATGAATGTTTGAAACAACAGGATGCTCCCACCCGTAAAATTCAGATACCGCTTTTAAAATATTTTCATTCATAACACAAAATACAAACAATATCTTCTCCGTATCTTTCAAAAAAAAATAAATCATGCCATCCTATGATACTTTAACAGAAGCCCTGAATGACCTAAAGAAACGTGGCTTTACAACAGATTTTAATATTTCATTTCAGCATATCCAATGCAGTGATACAGGCAAAGAACTTTATCCGCAAGACTTTGAGATCGTAGAGCATTATCGCTTTGAAGGCAATACAGATCCCGGCGATGAAAGCGTAGTATATGCGATCCACAGCATTGATGGAAGCCTCAAGGGAACCTTGGTGAGTGCTTACGGTATGTATAGCGATGCTGTAAGCGAAGACATGATCAAAAAACTAACTGTACATGAATAAAAATTAAAGCATGCAAAGACGACAATTTATTAATCTGAGTTCTCTTGGTTTATCTGCCTTTACTTTTTCATCTTTCAAATCATCTTCTGCCATTCGCAAACCCATCGTCATTTCTACATGGGATGCCGGCATTGAAGCTAATAAAGCAGCTTGGAAGGTTTTAAACAATGGAGGTCATGCATTGGATGCCGTAGAACAGGGTGTGATGGTAACGGAATCTTCTCAAAACTGCTGTGTGGGGCTGGGTGCAAACCCCGACAGGGATGGATTTGTTACACTGGATGCCAGCATCATGGACCATCAATTCAACTGCGGATCGGTAGCTTTTCTGGAAAGGATCAAACATCCTATTTCGGTAGCCAGAAGAGTGATGGAAAAAACACCGCATGTGATGCTCGTGGGCGAAGGTGCACAACAGTTTGCAGTAGCGGAAGGCTTCCCATTAGAGTCTGATAAATTAAGTGACGATGCAAAAAAGGCTTACGAGAATTGGTTGAAAAAAAGTGAATACAAACCTGTGATCAATATTGAAAGATCACAGAAAAGCAATGCATTTGCTCCCTCTAAATTAGAGAACGGAGAATGGAATCATGATACCATCGGCATGGTAGCGATGGATGCCAATGGAAACCTGAGTGGCAGTTGTACCACCAGCGGTCAAGGCTTTAAAATGCGTGGACGCGTTGGAGACAGTCCCATTATCGGTGCCGGATTATTTGTAGACAATGAAGTGGGTGCAGCCACTGCAACCGGTCAAGGTGAAGACGTGATCCGTATCTGCGGATCTCATCTGGTGGTAGAATTCATGCGCCAGGGCCTGGATCCCGAAACTGCCTGTAAAAAAGCAGTAGAAAGGATCATCAAAGCAAAGGGAATTGAAAAAAGCAAACAGATCCAGGTAGGTTTTATTGCCATCAATAAAATGGGAGAATACGGTGGATACTGCATACAGAAAGGTTTCAACTTTGCCGTTTGTTATGCCGATGATAAAAACTTTTTAGTGGACGGAAAGTATATCTTATAAAACATTTTATCACATGAATAATATTTTAGAGCTCGCCGTTTTTAATATCCAGTCTGCATTAATTGCTGCTACAGGTGGCGCCGACAGAATCGAAGTTTGTGAGAATTATGCGAACGGTGGCACTACTCCATCTTACGGCATTCTAAAAACAGTAAGAGAAAAAGTTTCTATACCTGCGTTTGTGATGATCTGTCCCCGTGCCGGTGATTTCCTATATACTGATGAAGAGTTTGAGGTCATTAAAAAAGATATTGCAATATGTAAAAAGCTTGGTTTTGATGGGATTGTTTGCGGTATTCTAAATATTGATGGGACGATCGATCAAGACAGAACTGCTCAATTGATCGAATTGGCTTATCCGCTTGAATTCACCTTCCACAGGGCTTTCGACCGATGCAAGGATCCTTTCAATGCGCTCGAAGATCTGATCGAGTATGGCTGTGATCGTATTTTAACCAGCGGTCAGCAGCCCAATGTACTGGAGGGCAAATCACTCATCAAACAATTGATTGAGAAAGCTGATGACCGCATTACTATTTTACCCGGCGGAGGTTTACGCAGCAGCAATGTTGCCGAATTAAAAGCCTTTACCGGTGCCGTTGAATTTCACACTTCTGCTAAAAAGGTATTGCACACAAAAATGCGATTTATTAATTCTGCTATGAATGATGATACGGATCAGATCAGTGTTGATGTGGATGAAATACAGAGAATAAAATCCATGATTTTATAAACGAACATCCTGTCCATCACTCTTCGAGAGCCACTGCGAAGGAGATCTTTGGGAAAGAGAAAAGAAAAAGAATATTATCTTTTTATTCTTACTTTTTTGCTTGCCCTCCGAAGGAGTACTTTGGACAAAAAAGGTAACCGAATTAGGTTACGTAAAAAAAGGGCAAACGAAAACGATAACAGCCCGTTTTCGGTGGGTTCCCTGATTTAGCATTTGTGCTACTGTGACTTCAGCGGTAGTACCTTGATGCGTTAACTAAAAGCATTTCATTTTAAAAGTTTGTTTGTAGCGTAAAATTTGCTGATTACAAAAGTGACAAGTTCTTCACCTTATGATATTGCCATTGTTGGCATAATTCTACTGCATAACTTTGTGCTGCAATTATCTTCATGATGATCATCCGCGATGAGATATTAAGAGAACATTCCTGTGAGAATGCTTTGAAGATCGCAACATGGGCCTGTTCTTCAAAGAAGAATTTTAAAGAACTCATGAAATGCTATCTGGACAAAGAATACCGGCTGTCACAAAGAGCCGCATGGAGTGTAAGTTGGGCCGCCAGAAAGAAGCCTGAAATGATCCAACCTTATATAAAAGAATTGGTAGCACAGTTACAAAGAAAAGACGTACATAATGCTGTGATCAGGAATTCTGTAAGGATCCTAGAAGACCTGGAAATACCCGAAGAGTTTCATGGTGAAGTAATGAATACCTGTTTTGGTTTTATTGAAAATCCCTCTACCCCTATTGCCATCAAATCATTTTCGTTATCCGTATTATTCAATCTCAGCAAACATTATCCTGAAATAGTGAATGAATTAAGATTGATCATTGAAGAAAGATGGGAAACGGAAACAGCAGCTTTCAGGGCAAGGGGTAAAAAAATATTAAAGGCTTTGAATAAACCTGCAGGTTTTAATAATCAAAAGGAAGCGTTTCCGCTAATCTTTGTAAAAACCAATAACCACCTAAATTAAAATCGCCTTCCTTATAATACGCACCACTGGGTTCGATCCTGATCTTTCTGTCGCCCTTTACGATCAGGTATGATGTATTATTTACAACCGCATAATTTTCATCGTACAGTTCAGGGACAATAAATTTGCCTTTATTTACGACCTGCAAAATTTTATTATTGCCAAATAAAGTAATTACACTGTCGGCATTTCTGAAAGTCGAAGATGCAACAGGCTTTTTATCGATCAGACCAACATATGCTCGATTGTCCTTATCGGTCACTACTGATTTATTGAACAATTCTGTATTTGTCTCCTTCATCACAGCACTCAGTTTATGATAGGAAGGGTCATCAGCATAAAATCTTGTGATCACTTTTACTTCAAACCCTTGCTGTTTAAGACTATCCGTGTATACAGCCCGCATGAAGCGCAAGATAGAATTATTATATACTGCAGCCCTTTCCCGTTTCCAGCTTTCTGTTATTTCTGTTTTTTTTGAACTCAGGGGCTTATACCATTTGAATACTTTAAACATTATATCGCCATTCGCTGTCAGGAAATAATCATCAATGATACAGATGATCATATAGCCCAGTGCTTCATTGAATATGATAAGGGGCTCCACTGTATATACTTCTAATGTCTTTGAGGAATCGTTGTAGATGAATCTAAGTGATTCAGGATTTGCTAACTCACAACCTCCTGCATTTCGGGATTCTCCCAGAAACACATTCAAAAATGTTTTACCCCATTTATCCTGTTGCAGTTTTAACACGCTGTCGGAAAGCGGCTTTTCAGTTTCTGCAGCGATCATTTCAAAACGGATGCTGCTTTTATTGAATCGCGCATTACACTCATACACCAGTGTTTCGAATCCTTTTTTTGAGCAGATGATCACAAAATATTCGTCTTCAATTGCAGTGATACTGTATTTCCCGTCGCTGTCGGTCATCGAATATTTGCTCGTATTATTAATGAAAACCGTGGCGCCGACTATAGGCTGATTTGTACTTGCTTCCAAAACCACACCAATGATCTCATGCTTTTGCGCAATTATTTCTAAATGAAGAAATAATACCAGGGATATGGATACAAGTATTTTCAATGGAGAGATTTAATAATGGATCAATACAACATCCTCACTTTAATGGTCTCTTTCACTTTCTTTAATAATTCCAAGGCTTGTGCCGACAATTTTTTATCTACATCCAATACCACATAACCGATATCATCATTAGTCTTTAAATATTGTCCCAGAATATTGATATGATATTTTGATAGCTCCGTATTAATGGCACTCAAAACACCCGGTACATTCTTATGAATATGCAAAATACGATGTGCCCCTTCTACCGGTGGCAATCCAATAGCAGGAACCGTATGCGAACCGTTGGTAATCCCTTTTTCGAGATACTGAAACAATTTAGCACTTACGTCATCACCTATATTCTGTTGTGCTTCTTCCGTTGATCCCCCGATATGTGGTGTCAGGATCACATTCGACAATCCCTGTAATGCCGATGTAAATTTATCGCCATTCTTTTCGGGCTCCCATGGAAACACATCAATGGCAGCTCCGCCCAAACTTCCGTCCAGTAAGTATTTGCTTAATGCATCCAGATCCACTACTTCGCCTCTGGCATAATTAATAAGTATGGCAGCTTTCTTAAAATATTTAAGATTGGTTTTATTGATCAGGTTTTTTGTTTGCGGCGTTTCAGGAACATGCAGTGAAACAATATCACTCTGCGTCAACACTTCTTTCAGGCTCCTGCAGGCTATTGCATTACCCAATGGCAATTTGGTCTCAATATCATGAAACACTACTTTCATTCCCAAACCCTCTGCTAGAACACTTACCTGTGATCCGATATTTCCGTAACCGATTAATCCCAAAGTTTTTCCTCGCAGTTCAAAACTTCCCTTGGCATCTTTCATCCAGATCCCTTCATGTGCTGCTTTATTTTTATCGGGTATTCTTCTTATCAGCATGATGGATAAACCAATGATCAGTTCTGCCACACTTCTGGTATTACTGTATGGTGCATTAAATACCACCACCCCATTTTTAGTGGCTGCTTTCAAATTTACCTGATTCACGCCAATACAGAAACAACCGATGGCCTGTAATTTCTTGGCAGACTGAATTACTTTTTCAGTGATCTGTGTCTTTGAACGGATACCCAAGAGATGTACGTCTTTCACTGCTTCTATCAGTTCATCTTCACTCAATGCCCCGTTTAGTTTTTTTACATTAACATAACCGTATTGTTTGAACTGTTGAACGGCTTTATCACTGATATTCTCTAAAAAAAGAATATTAATTTTTTCTTTAGGGTAGCTGGTTGTTTGAATGCTCATAGCAACGAAATTAAATGTTATTTCAAAAGGGTCCTTCGAATAATTTTTCCACGACTGTGGTTAACCGGCTTATTCGGAAGCAGATTCGGCTATATTTGCCGCGACCTAAAATAAACCAGCATGCAGCGTACCGTTATTGTGACCTTTCTCTCTTTTTTATTTATTTCCTGTCAATCTCAGCAACACGCCCCTGAAAAAATAATTGTTGCACCTGACTTTAGGTTCAAATCAGTCAGCCCCACCACCAAACAGAAATATGCCGATGCCATTGAACCCTTATACCAGAAAATGCTGCTGAGCAAAGGATTTAACGGCTCTGTACTAATGGCAAAGGACGGAGAGATCGTGTTTGAAGCTTATCACGGCATCTATGATACTAAGACAAAGGAAAATATAAGTGCTACCACCCCTTTTCATCTGGCCAGCATTTCCAAGACCTTTACCGGAATGACCATATTAAGACTATGGGAACAGGGCAGGATTTCTTTGGAGGATTCTGTTCAAAAATATATTCCACAATTTCCTTATCGCAATATCACCATCCGCGAATTATTATCGCATATGAGCGGTTTACCCAAGTATGAATATTTCATGGACGGCAATAAGACCGAAACCTATCTTACCAAAAACAAAAAAGGGAAAATAGTAAAGCGTACCAGGTCTATCAAAAATCCTAATGCGCCCGAAATAAAAGGCCCTATTACGAATGCAGTCATGCTGCAATATATGATTGATAATAAACCGGCAGTTCAGTTTGCCCCCAACAAAACATTCAACTATTGCAATACTAATTTTGCGATCCTGGCAATCATTGTTGAAAAGATAACCCATATCCCCTTCCCGAAATATATGGCAGACAGTCTTTTCGCTCCACTTGGGATGAAGAACAGTTATGTTTTCAGTACCGAGAATGCAGCCAGCTATGTACCTTCCTATAAAGGCAAATCTGCCTACCGACTGGAGAAGTTTGATTTTATCTATGGCGATAAGAATGTTTATAGCACCGGCAGGGACATTCTGCTTTGGGACCGTGCTTTATATGAAGGCACTTATGTAAAGAAATCAACTGTTGAAATGGCCGCTCACCCTCAAAGCTTTGAAAGAAAAAAAGGACATTATTACGGATTAGGTTGGCATTTGCAGATCACCGACAATAATCTTGATACAGTTATCTATCATAATGGCTGGTGGCATGGCAACAATACCGTATTTACAAGATTGGTAAGTGATACTGCCACATTGATCATCCTGGGTAATAAGTTCAATACCAATATTTATAAAGCAAGACAGATGATCAGTGTATTTTCGACCATCACTACCGACAGTACAGATGTGGAATAGTGAATCCCTGAACCCGTTTTCTTTAGGCCATGCAGCCAGGATGATGTACTGACCATTCGGTAAGGATCCAGTGAAGATTCGCCCATCCTTCGTTGAAAGTTAAAGCTTTGTTATGGACTGTGCAGCATTAATAAGCGGGAAAGAAGGTCATATTGTAGCTAAGAAGCAGGCTGTAATTTACAGAAAAGCTACTGATCTTTATGCTGTAAAGCAGTTCCTATAGATCATTAACAGGAATTTTAGCAGTAATATAAGTTCCTTCTCCTATCACTGAATGAATACTGAATTCGCCCTGCATCGCATATACCCTTTCCCTCATTCCTAAGATACCATGATGTATTTTTGTATCCACTGTTGAAAGGTCAAAACCGCAACCATTATCAGCAATGCTTAAAAGCAGCATATTGTCTTCCTTCACTAATTTAAATGAAACATTCTGGGCATTTGAATAACGCTTGATATTGGTAAGACTTTCCTGAGCCAGCCTGTAAATGATGAGACTTTTTTCTAAACCCAGCACATTTTTTTCTATATCGTCTACCGAAAACTTTATGGCTATCTCACTTGATTTGGAAAATGAATTGAGCAGCCATTCTAAAGTGGCCGTTAATCCCAATTCATTCAGCATGGCAGGATGCAAAGAGGTTTGTATTCTTCTGAAAGAATCCATTGTTATGGTAATGTCGCCCAATAATTCATCTACCTTTTGATCAAGTATCATTTTATCGTCCCCCAAATGTTTTTTGATCCATGAAATGCCAAACTTCAGAAGTGTGAGGTTTTGACCCAATTCATCGTGAATATCTCTGGCAATCTCTTTCTTTTCGCTTTCGCTCAGCTTTTGTAAGTGCGAGGAAAATTCCCTTAGTTCATTATTCACTCGAAGTAATTCAAGTTCGGCTACTTTAACTTTAGTAAGATCGATCGCGGTGGTGGATATATGCACCGGCTCACCGCTTTCATTTTTATGCAGCATGATCACCTGCAACACCGGTATTTCTTTACCGCTTTTTGATTGATAATAATTTTCTCCCGACCATTTACCTTCCTTCAATATTATTTCATTTACAGCTTTCATGATCTCAGTCCCTTTTACCGGTCTGAAATCTTCAACTTTATATTGGGAAATATCTTCCTCTTCACCAATTTCAAGCACATCCTTTAATGCTTTATTGCCATAAAGGAAATTTCTGTTCAGATCTGATATAGCGACATAGGCTTCCGTATTTTCAATGATCCTGGTGAGTTGTTTCTGTTCATCTTCCAACACTTTTCTTCCGGTAATATTTTCTTTAACTGCAACAAAATTGGTGATCTCTCCTTCCTCATTATGAATGGGTGATATGATGGCATATTCCCAATAATATTCACCATTTTTTTTCTTGTTGCGGAATACACCCTGCCATTCCTTATGGTGTGTAATATCATTCCATAGACCCTTATATTCATCATCGGCAGTAAAACCGCTTTTCAATATTCGCGGATTTTTTCCCATCGCCTCTTCAAAACTATAGCCTGTTAATTTGGAGAATGCAGGATTCACATATTCAATATTTCCCTTCAGGTCTGTAATGACTATGGATGCCGAACTTTGTTCCACTGCCTGCAGCACTTTGCTCAGTTGTATTTCTGCAGCAATCCTCTTTGCATTACTGTCAAAAGCTGTAAGCGCATGACCTATATTTCGAACTACATTTACCAGCAGTTCCACTTCGTCATCTGTAAAAAAGAAAGTCTTTGATGCATAGAGTGTAAGCACATTCGTCACTTTCTCATTTGTCTTAATAGGCAAAGCAATGGAAGAACGATAACCCCTTTTCAATGCCTCTTCACGCCATAAACTCATGGCCGGGTCCTGTTCAATATCATTACTATAATAATATCTTCCTTCCCTGATCGCACTACCCGATGGACCCCTGCCTTCCGGAATATCCTGCGTTGAAATATTTTTCACCAATTCAATATAACCATCTTCACGGCCTGCCCATGCAATAGGATGCATGGTTTGTGTTTCCGGATCATTGTTGCCGATCCATGCGAAAGAAAGGCCTCCGGATCTTACTGCTGTTTTACACAGATCATTGAATATATCGTCTGCACTTGCTGCATGTGTGATCAGATCATTTACATCGGTGATAAAATGATAGACCCGATTTGATTTTTCTAACTCTTCCGTTGCTTTTTTTCTAATGGTGATATCATTAAAGTAAATTGAAATACCATTTAAGGAAGGATATATATTTCCCTGATACCATCTTTGCTTTTCGGCATAGAAAAATTCAAAATGTTTTTCTTCTTGAGCTTCAAATGAATCCTGAATGTGTTTGCAGTCTTCTTTACCGATGACCGGCAGCAATACATCTGTCAGGCTTTTTCCCTGAATTATTATTCTATCTAATCCAAATAATTTTGTCAGCACATCATTGTAATAGTTAATAAGAAGGCTGGCATCTGCAGCAATAAATCCGGTGTGTACCCTTGCAAATGTGTTTGTGATGAATGCAGTTTGTTCTTTTACCCTCTCTTCTAATACTTCATTCGTTTTTTTCAAAGACAAAGCCATCTCTTCTACTTCCCGCTGTGACTTTTTCAATTCGGTAATATTCGTATTGATCGCAAAATAACCGGTTATAATTCCCTGATCATTTTTGATCGCATTCATCGTTGTATGCAGATTGACAGCATTGCCATCTGCATCAGTATCTAATCTTTCCGTGACCAAATAACCGTGCGCATGAAGGAATTCAAGCCTTTCGGCAACTTCTTCTTTTGAATACCTCGTTTTAAAAACATCAGCAGAAACCTTACCGATGATATCAGTTCTTTTCAGTTTATACAGTTGAGGAGTTGCATCATTGCAATAAGTTACTCTCATATCCTTATCATACATTAAAATAAGGTCAAACGTGTTATTAATGATATCACCGAACACTTTATTCTGAGAAATGAGTTGATCCTTTATGCTTGTTTGCTGCAATAATCGCCAGAATATAAAAACAAGCAGAATAATCGTAATCAGACAGAGTATCCCGATGTATGAGTAAATATTTTTGGATTGCGCATTTCTTTCATCCTGAAAAGTCCTCAGGCTTTGCCTCCCAATGTTGCTGATCTCATTGTATTTTTCAGTCAGTTCCTTTTCTAATAAATTACTTTTCATCCTATCCATTACAGTAATGGCTTCAGTTGGTTTATTCCGGGCGGATAAACTCATTACAGAATCAAAAACTGTGATTTTTCTATTTACAATGGAATCTAAAATTAAAATATCAGCACAAGGAATATTACGGCTGCCACATAAGACCTTCAAATCATTCAGATGCAGTTTTAAAGAATAACATTCATTTTCATATTCATTCTTTAGCTCTTTATTGTTAACAACCAGAAAAGGCCTCGTTACGGATTCTATTTTCACTAGTGAAGATTGAAGCCCATCCAAATGAAGCATCATCTTCAACACCACTTTCTCATCTTCGGTCTGTCCTAAGGTTTTCTGGAGATTCTTGTACGTTAAGGCATAAAAAATAAGCAGTGCTATAAAGGATACTAAGATAGCAAAATAAATGAGGGATCTGGATCTGGTGAACTTCATAGAAAGTCTTAAAAAAACATGCTTCTATGTAAGCTACACAACTTACCACACATAAAAAATAATAAATGAACAACGGCCATAGGTCATATAATACCCTATTTTTAGATCTAGCCTTCAGCATAGCTCAAACTATTTAATCTGCCATTGTTGGTGTTTTTCACCAACAAGTGGTGGACTAGTTTTATAAATAAATATTGCTCCACCACAGCAATTCCTGTTGCTGAAAACACCAAAAGGGCCAAACCCTTTTTATTAGTATTAGCATTTTGAGGGCTCTGAGTAAGCCTTTCTTCGTGATTTCTTCGTATTCTCCTACTATCTTCTTGCTGTTTTATTGCAGTCCTCTCGAAGAACCCCCGAAGAAAACAGCAAGAACATAGGAAGCAGGTAAGAAGAAGGTAGGTAGCTTTATTGGTTGATCGGTAAAGCAGGGAATAAGATTCGTTGCGCTCTTTGTATTCGCCGCGCCCTTTGCGTGAAACAGGAAAGGTGAATCGTTCCTCCTTCGCCCATCCTTCCCTGAGGCTATGGATGGTAAGCAAGGCTACGGAGGATAAATAGTCGGGAATCGTGAGTTAGGAAGAATCGTTGCGCCCTTTCTATTCGTCGCGCTCTTTGCGTGAAACAAAGCATTGCCCACCCCCTTTTGTTTTAACTATACCTATTAAGCTAAAAATAACCAATGTTTAAACTGTTTCCCCTTATTTTTGCCACCCTATCAAAAAACTAATGAATAGATAATCATCTTGCTTATGAACAATTTGTTTTATGCCGTGCCGGCAATGGGTATTATAGGACTGATCTATACAATGATCAAATTCAATTGGGTTTCTAAACAGGATGCCGGTAATGAGAAGATGAACGAGATCAGTACCCATATAGCTGACGGTGCGATGGCGTTCTTAAAGGCTGAGTGGAAGATCCTTTCTTATTTTGTGGTGATCGTTGCCCTTTTACTGGCCGTAATGTCTCAAACAAATCCTAATTCACATTGGTCCATTGCTATTGCATTCATCATTGGTGCAATCAGTAGTGCAACAGCAGGTTATATAGGTATGAAAGTGGCAACCAAGGCAAATGTGCGTACAGCGCAGGCTGCCCGAACAAGTTTGCATAAAGCACTGGCTGTTTCTTTTACGGGTGGATCGGTAATGGGATTGGGTGTGGCCGGCCTGGCTGTATTGGGTCTAGGCGGATTGTATATCATTCTGAAACAAATATTTGCACCGGGTGCAGCTGCCAATTCGGATGAAATGGTGAAGACCATTGAGATCCTTACAGGCTTTTCACTGGGTGCTGAATCCATAGCATTATTTGCCCGTGTGGGTGGCGGTATCTATACCAAAGCTGCTGATGTAGGCGCTGATCTGGTGGGTAAAGTAGAAGCAGGTATCCCTGAAGACGATCCCCGTAATCCGGCTACTATTGCGGATAATGTGGGTGATAATGTAGGTGATGTGGCAGGTATGGGAGCCGATCTGTTCGGTTCTTATGTAGCTACGGTGCTGGCTACCATGGTATTAGGACAAGAAACAAAATCGATAGATAATTTCGGGGGATATGCTCCAATACTCTTACCCATGCTGATCGCAGGCGTGGGTATCATCTTTTCTATCATCGGAACCTTGTTTGTTCGGGTGAGCGATAAAGCAGGGATCAATACGCATAATGTTCAGAAAGCATTGAACATGGGTAACTGGGGTTCTATTATTTTAACCGCTTTTGCCTGTGCCGGATTGGTGTATTATATACTTCCGCCTACCATGTCGCTTCGCGGAATCGAATTCTCCCGTGATGGTGTTTTGGGTGCGATCGCAGTGGGATTAACAGTAGGTACATTAATGAGTATCATCACTGAATATTATACAGCGATGGGCAGACGTCCCGTATTATCCATCATTCGTCAATCATCTACCGGTCATGCAACCAATGTAATTGGCGGATTGGCGGTAGGGATGGAATCTACTTTATTACCCATTCTGGTTTTAGCCGGAGGTATCTGGGGCTCATTTTCCTGTGCAGGCCTATATGGTGTTGCCATTGCAGCTGCAGGGATGATGGCTACTACTGCCATGCAATTGGCCATTGATGCATTTGGACCGATCGCAGATAATGCAGGCGGTATTGCTGAAATGTGCGAAATGCCCAAGGAAGTTCGTGAAAAGACCGATGTACTGGATGCTGTGGGTAATACCACTGCCGCTTCAGGTAAAGGTTTTGCCATTGCTTCGGCCGCATTAACTGCCTTGGCTTTGTTTGCTGCTTATGTGGGCGTGATCAATAATAACGGTTATGCCATGATCGGCATTGATATCTATAAAGCTAAAGTATTGGCCAGTTTATTTGTAGGTGCCATGATCCCATTTATCTTCTCCTCTCTGGCGATCCGTGCAGTTGGAGAAGCAGCGATGGCAATGGTGGAGGAAGTTCGTCGGCAGTTTAGGACCATCCCCGGTATCATGGAAGGTACAGCGCAACCTGAATTCGAAAAATGTGTGGCTATCTCTACAGAAGCTTCCATTAAGAAAATGATGCTGCCGGGAGCAATCGCTGTTCTATCACCCTTACTGATCGGATTTGTGTTAGGCCCTGAAGCATTGGGTGGATTTTTAGCAGGTGCAACCGTAAGTGGTGTACTGATGGGAATGTTCCAGAATAATTCAGGCGGTGCCTGGGATAATGCCAAGAAATCGTTTGAGCAGGGAGTAGAAATTGATGGTGAGATCTATTATAAGAACTCAGAACCGCATAAAGCTTCTGTAACCGGTGATACCGTGGGTGATCCTTTTAAAGATACATCAGGTCCATCCATGAATATCCTGATCAAACTGATGTCTATCGTTTCATTGGTTATAGCTCCTACTTTGGCACAGGTTCACAAAAGTGAACTACTGAATAATAAAGTTGAGAAAACAATCGAAGTAAAATACACTGCTAACGATTCAACGAAAGGTTCAAATGCAAATATCACTGTCAGTGCTGATGATAAAGGATTAAACAACCTGATCGATGCATTGAAGAAAGACGGTGTTGTATCGGGTAATGATGTGAAGATCGAGATGAATAACGATAAATTGATCGTGAACGGAAAAGAATTAAGCGAGGAACAGTTTAAAAAATATCAACCTTATTTCAGTAAGTCTGATAAAGGGAATATCAATATTAAAGTGGATGTAGAAAAAAAGTAAATTTTATATTTTAGTAAGAATCCCCGCCTGCCTAGCGTTTGCGGGGATTTTTATTTACAGTATTCAACACCCAATTTAATGTAAAATCGCAGCAGGGCCTGAAATATATTTGTTTAGTAAATGAGTGAATCCTACAATTATAATCACAGTTCATGTAACAATAACAACTACATTATAGATCATCTTTACAGCCGCAATTAAGACAGGCAATCATAAAATTTAAAGCTGTTTTTAATCTGTATTAAATTCCGATGAAAGTTTAGTGCGTGTAGTAAATACGGCAGAACCGTGTAGTACATTTGACTATCCTTTATCCAATTAAAACCAGTTCCTATGTTTCACAAACTTAAAATCAATGTAGCTGTCATACTAGTTGCATTCTCTCTTGTAACGGTTACCGTTATTGCTCCTTACACGAATATGTTTGGGAAAAAATTTAATAGCAGTCTTGATTTCACTTGCTGCAAAGGAGATCAATTATATGCTCACCATTATTACACCAGTAATCTTTTCTGGGTTGAAGTGGGTAGCGGCTATACCGAAGAACCAGTTGGCAAGCCAACACCGGGCGGCTGTAATATTCAATGCAGCGAATAATCCTTAGCTGATCTTTCAGGAATAACCAGTAAATTTTCACAACAAATCTGGGGCTGTATTTTAATGCGGAATATATCTGTGTGTTTTGTACATTTATACTGCTAATCAGATTGTTATGCCTCATTTTCCGAATATTTTACTGCATGCTATTCCCGGTTTTATCATCCTGTTGATATTGGAGATAATTTATGCTGTTAAAACACAGCGGGACATGTATGAAGTAAAGGATGCTTCCGCCAGTATTGCATTGGGATTGGGTAATCTTTTTATTGGCATTCTTACCAAGTTCTTTATTGTTCTATTCCTGGCATGGATCTACCAATACCGACTTTTTACATTGGCTTATACGGCCTGGTGGGCCTGGGTGCTCTGCTTTTTTGCAGATGATTTCAGTTATTACTGGGCGCATCGTTCGGCACATTCCATTCGCTGGTTCTGGGCATCGCATGTGGTGCATCATTCTTCCGAAAAATATAATCTGGCAACTGCTTTACGCCAGACATGGACCAGCAATATTACCGGTGGATTCATATTCTGGGCATGGATGCCCTTGGTAGGTTTTGAGCCAGGAATGATATTGATGATGCAGTCTGTCAGTCTGATCTATCAATTCTGGATCCATACCGAAGCCATCCATAAAATGCCGAAATGGTTCGAATACATTTTCAATACTCCTTCGCATCACCGCGTACACCATGGTTCTGATCTATTGTATCTGGATAAGAATCACGCAGGCATACTAGTGATCTGGGACCGGATGTTCCATACATTTCAACCTGAAGAATTCACTCCTACCTATGGTCTTACCAAGAATGTAAACAGCTTCAACCCCGTAAAGATCGCTTTTCACGATTGGGTGAATATGACAAAGGATTTTAAAAGATCAAAGAAATTATCGCATGTTCTGGGCTATATGTTCAAAGCACCGGGCTGGAGTCATGATGGTAGCAGCAAGACAACTGCACAAATGCGAAAAGAAGCCGATCAGCAAAAATGATATGGGTCCTGTATGGTAGTTTTAATAGAACACGGATGACACGGATCAGGCAGATAAACACGGAAATCCCTTTTATTTTCAATTCATATTTATAGAATAACTGTATAAAGCGTGATTTGATCTACGCTGATATTTGCTTCATAGCAGCAATCAAATCCGTTATTATCCGTTTCACCAGTGTCATCCGTGTTCCATTACCCCCCTTATACCCTAAAAAAGCTAATATCCCTATTAGCATTGGTTTTAACCGTTCCTCAAAAATTATATTTTCATTTACGAACTCTGCCGTATATTGCTTACGAAAATAATCGTAACAAATGGCAACAGCTAAAAATATCAAGCCCACCGAAAGTGAATTGGAGATCCTGCGTGTTTTATGGGACAAGGAAAAAGCAACTGTCAGGGAAGTGCATGAAGTATTGAGTGCAACTAAAGATGCAGGCTATACAACAACCTTGAAACTCTTGCAGATCATGTTTGAAAAAGGATTGGTAAAACGTGACGACAGCAGCAAGACCCATATTTATCAGGCCAATGTGAGCAAGGAAATAACACAGCAGCAATTCATGGGCAAGATGATCCATTCACTGTTCAGCGGATCATCCACACAATTGGTCATGCAGGCTTTGGGCAATCACGAGCACAGCAAAGAGGAGTTGGAAGAAATTCAGCAATTACTGAACAATTTAAAGAAACAATAGCTCATGCAAACAGCAATCCACTCTCCTTTTCTGCAAGCTTTGGGTTATGCCATTGCCAACAGTTTATGGCAAATGGCATTGGTGTGGATCCTGTTTACAGTTTTGAATAGTATCCTTAAACCGGGTGCTGCCAATAAATTCAGGCTGGCTTTTTTGGCACAGCTGACAGGGTTTATCTGGTTTATCATTACACTGCAGTTTTATTTCAGCAAATGCGCGGCAGATAGCGCATGGCAACAGTCAAGTTCTGTCAGCTTTATTTTTCCTGAGTCAGATAACAGTTTCTCATCTGTTGTACTGAATATGTTGATCAAGGGCGAACAATTGCTTCCCTTCTTATCCTTTGCTTATTTAATGTTGCTGTTGATCTTATTAGTGAGATGGACGAGTCAGTATTATCGCACTCAATATATACGCATCAATGGTTTGCAGGAGATCGAAGAAAGGTGGAAAGAATTTATTGAAGATGCTGCTGCAAAACTGAATATCAGGAACAAGATCGATATCTATGTGTCTGAACTCATCAATAGTCCTTTAACCATTGGTTTCGTAAAGCCTGTTATATTAGTACCGATCGCAAGTATCAATCATTTATCGGTATCACAACTAGAAGCCGTTCTCTTACATGAACTCGCACATATCAAACGCTACGATTATATTCTCAATATTTTTATCTCGGTCATCGAAACCAGTTTATTCTTTAATCCTTTTACACAGCTGATCAGTAAGACCATACGCACCGAAAGAGAGAATAGCTGTGATGATTGGGTACTCCAGTTTCAGTATAATCCTGCCATGTATGCCGAAGCATTATTGCAGATCGCATATTTATCTGTGAACACAGGTTCACATGCAACATCGCTTTCGATGAATGCCGCCAAGCAAAACGGAGACCTTCTGTCAAGGGTAAAAAGAATGATCGGCACGAATGATAACCGCTTTAAATATCGTCACCAGTTATTGGCCCTTCTATTCATTACTTGTATCCTGAGTTCAGTTGCGTGGTTACATCCTGCAGTTTATTCAAAAAAAGCAACCGCTGTAATTTATAAAAACAAAGAAGCTGTTTTTGTAGAACCCATGGCTGCGAAAATCGATAACCCCTTTTTTAATCCCGTCTCTTTTTTAAAAAAGCCTTTACAAAAAGAAGTAGAGAAAAGCATCAACCTGGCAATAAAGAATATGGACATTTCGCAGAAAGTCCTGAAAATAAAATCCGACGAAATGCTTGCTACTATTGCTCCTGCTGCAATTCATGAAGCAGAGAATATCAATATTGAAGAAACAGAGAAAGACATTGCGAACGGCCTGAGCAGCCTTGAAGGAATGAAAGATCTTCATATTCCCAAGATCAAGATAGATACATTAGCCATTAAAAAGAGTTTCGAAAATATATTCAACAAAGGAATGCTGTTCTCTATTGAAAAGGCCAATATGGAAATAAAAAAGGCTAAAAGAGATTATGAGAAGATGATGACTGAAAATAATACAATGTTTGCAGAAGAAGGGAGAAAGCAGGAAGAAGAATTGAATAAAGCTTTTGCCGAATTGGAACAGATCAAAATACCATACCTATCAAAATCTTTTGTGCCTGGATTCAAAAAAGAACTGACCGCTTTAATGCATAGAACTGATAGTTTAAAAACAAAGGCAAGCAGTCCTCATGCAAGAATTGAAGAAAGAGAGATGCAGCTAAATGATGATGCACCCTCCATTTTTTATAACGATGATGCAGCTAAACAAGTTGCTACTATAAATTCATCAAGCTCCAAAAGTATTGCGGTCATCAAACATTCAACACATACTAATAACAAATCTATAGAGATCATTTTTACCCCCAATCAAAATAAAGAGCCCGTAAAAATTATAATAGAAGTAGACAAGGATTAATAAAACAAGTGGGGAAGAAACAAGCTACAAGAATCAAGCTACAAGAATCAAGTTACAAGTTTCCAAGTTACAAGTTTCCAAGTTACAAGATTCCAAGTTACAAGTTTCCAAGTTACAAGTTTCCAAGTTACAAGAAATCAGCACTATCCTCCGAAGCAGATAAGCTTAGATCGGTTTGTTTTATCGAATGATCGTAATGGATCCGGAAAAGATTGGTTTATTGTTTCTAGGATTGATCACATAATAATAGGTTCCGATCGGTAATGCTTTCCCGTTCATAGTCCCATCCCATTCTTTGTTGTATCCGTTGGAATGAAATACAGGTTGACCGTATCGGTTATATACATCAACCGTAGCACCGGGATAACTGTCCAGGTATTTTATTTTCCAGGTATCATTGATACCATCTCCGTTAGGTGAGAAAGTATTAGGGATGACAGGTGATTTTAAGACTGTGATAAAAATGCTGTCAGTTACCGAACAACCACCCAATGCAGTCAATTGCAAATAGTAACGAATATCATCAGGAGGAGATGCACTGGGATGTGCCGCTGTATCGCTGCTAAGATAACTGGAAGGTGTCCATTTAAATTGCAAACTGTCGCCATAGACAAATGTTGGTCTGATCGTGATCACACCTCCCTGTAAAACCACCAGATCGGGCCCCATTGTAAGTTTCGGATAAGGATTCACGGTGATCGATTGCACAGCAGTATCACTCACACATCCCTGCTGATTATAAATAAATAAACTGATATTGAATGTGCCCGAATCTCTGAATTGCTTTACAGGATTGGCTTTAAAAGAGGAATCTCCATTGGCTAAATACCATTTCCATATTACAGGCACACTGCTGATACCATTGCTATTATCATAAAAATGAATGCTGTCGTTGATACAAACTGCCTGCGGTACGGCATTGAATGCTGCTTTCGGTTGTGGATAGATCGAATTAAGTTGTTGAGTCAATGAATCGATACAGGCATCCTTAGTTGTTACTTTTAATTGCACGTTCACGGGGCCTAAGGCGGTGTACTGATGTGTTGCAGATTTTAAAGTGGAGGATGTTGCATCATTGGGATCACCAAAATTCCAGAGATAACTGAACAAGGCTTCACTACTGTCTTTAATGGTTGACAAACTTGTAAAGATCCCTTTACCATCAGGCAAGCAAATGGTTGGTAACTGAAAATTCACAATTGGTAAATAATTCACTTTTAAATTCTGGATATTGTAAGTACTGCGGCATCCACTATCTGTTTGCACTCTTAGACTTGCTGCATAAGTATTGCCGGAGGCGTATGTTTTTTTGAAGGAAACAGTGTTGCTGTAAACAATGCTCGTTCCGTCTTTAAAGTCCCAGAAACGTTGTGCGATATTACTGTAATTAGCAACAGAAGAATCGTAGAACTGAATACTGTTATTCTCACAGAGAACCGCAGTGCTTACACCCCATTTGGCTTGTGGTGAAGGCCATACCGTAATATTTCTTGTTGCAGAATCGGCACAAGTGAAGGCTGTTGTATAAACATATTTAATAGGGTATGTTCCTGCTGCAACAGATCCAGGCGTATATAAACCGGTACTGCTTACACCAGAACCATAATAAGTAAAGCTACCCGGCACGTTTCCTGTTTCACTTGCTTGAGTGATCTGCCTTGCAGTAGTATCATTACAAATTCCGCGTATCGTATCGAATTGTACTTTGGGACTTTGATTTAAGGAAAATATTTTAGTAATCGCTTTTTGACAAACAGGTGAAATACCCGAATGTGCTATTAATTTTATGGAGATTGATTTGTTGGCAGGTGAAGAAAAGTTTTTATATAGATGAGCATATGTTTTTGAATTATAAGGATTCTCATCGATACTATCAACTGCAGGAGCGTTCACAATATCCCAAAATATTTCATTCCTTGTTTCTCCTCCAAAATCAACCGTTGAATTATCAATGATCCGTATAGAATCATTACTGCATAAATGTGCTGTGTTTAAAATAGTAAAATCCGGAACGGGCGTAGAGCCGTTTACTGTAAAGGATTGTGTGAGTGTTGAATCGCAACCAAAATTGCTGGTTATCTTATATGCTACTTGATAATGTCCATAAATATTATACTTAGTCTGACCATTTTTTGTTGTTAATAAACTATTGGTGGGGGCCGGACTAATGGCAGGTGTTCCTGCATTGTAATTCCATAAATAACTGGCTTCACTGCTTGCTGCATCACTAAACGTAGTAGTATCAGTAAAGTTTGCCAATGCATCAGTCAAACAAATTTCAGGCAATACAAATCCAACCTGCGGTAATCCATGGATGTTGATCTGTTTTGTAATGGTATCACTTTTACAACCCAAACTGTTTTCAACCATCATCTTTACTGTATATACTTTAAATGTATCGTAGTACTGATTGAAGGATGTATTATTACCTCCGGTTGGAGAAAGGGTCGTTCCATTACCCATATCCCAATACCAGCGAGATAATGTTGCAGTATTGATCGATCGGTTAACAGCTGTATCTATAAATTGAATAGGCCGTTTCTCGCAATAATTATTGATCGCCTGTGTATAAAAACCCGCCAGCGGCAATGGATTCACAACAGTGGTCTTGACTGCAGTATCACTCATACAGCCTTTATCTGTTATCACAAATAGTTTTACCGTATCAACTGCAGATGTTGCATACAAGTGTTTTGTATTTTGTAAAGTATCGGAAGCCCCATCCCCAAAATCCCATTTCCATTTTGTTACTGTACTCCCCTTTCCATCGCTTGAGTCAGTATAGACCGTTGTATCGCGCAAACAAACATAATTGCTCACACCAATGCTGGCTTTCGGTTGCGGATAAATATTGCTTACAGTTTTACTGCTGTCTTTTACACAACCATAATTAGAAGTTGCGGTAAGCTTTACCGTATAAGTTCCTGTAGCGGTATAATTGTGTTTGGGATTTTTTACGGAATCAATACCGCTATCACCAAAATCCCATTTCCACTTAATGACCGTACCGGCACCATCCACTGTGCTTGAGTCTGTAAAAGAAGCAGCACCTATCGGTAAACAGATAGCGAGAGGTAATCCGAAATTGGTCTTCGGTAAAGGCCTGACACTAATGGTTTGAATAAAGGGACTGCTCTTACAACCTGAATTACTTTCTGTGATCAAACTAACATTGTATACAGCAACTGCTGTGTATGTTTTTGTTCTTGCTGCATTGGTTGTGAGTGTATCTTTTGTTCCGTCTCCATAATCCCAATACCATTTAACAATAGTGCCGGTACCGATGGTTGATGAATCGGAAAGGGTAATGGTTTTACCAACACAGCTGTCGCTATACCCAAATTTTGCAATGGGCGGAGATGAAATAAATAATGCGATCGTTGTATCACCCATACATCCATAACTGCTAATCGGTCGGTAACGAACACTATCAATACCGGCCAATGCATACAATTTAGCCGGGTTATAGGCACTATCTTTGGTACCGTCCCCATAATTCCACAGCCCTGTTATAACGTTACTCGTTCCATATGTATTTGATGCATCACTAAAATGTATCGAATCTGATATACAGCGATTGGCACTGACATTGAAATTGGCTGCCGGTTTTGGATAAACTGAAACAGGTATTGAAAATATCTGAGAACTGCTGCCGCATCCATCAGGTGTCGCTGAAGTCGTATATAGTTTAATCGTATCTCTTAATGCAGCTGAATTCGCAGCAAAAAAAGAATATGCTGTTTTAGGACTGTAATAATTCAATCCTGTTGAAACAGATGTGCTATCAAAATCAACTGCCGGGGAACTTGGAGTTATTATTGCGTTAGGAGTTATATTTGGCGCTTTTGAAAAATCCCAGTAAAGCGATGTAGGCACAAAGCTTATGGGTACTGAAAAGTTAAATGGGGTATTGATACAGGCTATAGGAGAATCAATAACGGCGTATTGGTTTTTAAAAGTGGCGATCTGCGTAAAGTCCTTCACATTGGTACCTGCATTATATCCGTAACTCTCTACGTTACCAAAACCATAAGCAATTGCAATAAAACTGGAATCAGCTGTCAGATTTTGAACTGGATTGCTAAGGGTAATACTTGTTACATCGGCCTGCAAAAAGGAATAGGATGTTCCGGGAATGGTCGTGAAGCCGGATTGCACTACTCCATTTATTTTGAAGCTGGAAGTGGAATTGCTTCTGATCACAATATTGAGATAGCAATTAGTGATATTACTCTGACCCGGAAACTTTGAATTGATCCAGTTTTGATGCGCAGAAAATACCGTGATATTATTGATGGTTTGCTCAATAGGATTTAAGACGATCATCTCCGGATCTCCGATCAATGCCCCATTCTGACAAGCCATAGTTGTAAAATATTGAACCACTGATATTGGGTTAGTCGCTTGTAAATATGTTGCATTCCCGGTTGAATATTCATAATAATAACTATTGGCAACCCCTGTATTCACAGCACCGGCTAAAGTGGTTGTGATACCATTTTCTACTTTTGTAACCACAGTGGTAGGATCTGTTACATAAACCCTTATGATATCAGAAGTTCGCGTTTTGGCAGGTGTTGTTACAAAATTCTTTCCCCAGGCTCCCGTAGGAAACAGTTGTTGAAACAAATTATCGCCACTGTTGGCACCTGTACAACCGAAAGCACTCCAGGTAGTACTGGAGAATACTGCAATCTTTTTACAGCCGCTACTGGATTGGGATGCTACTACTGTTCCTGAGATATCTGCATTTTGTGTAAACTGAACCTGATAAACATCTCCCGGATTGGCTAAAGTAATAGTGTAGGCTGTGCCAGCCGGTCTATTGGTAAGAGTTTTAGCGGTGGGTGTAATTTGTACCGTCGTATTTGCTTCAGCTGCTACAACTGTGATCGTACCATAGCCTGCACCTGTATTGGTTCCAGTACTTTTATAACTGGGTACCACATATTGGTTTCCCCAAACATTAGATGGAATTACTAAAGTAGCCCCGGATCTCGCACTATGAATAATATGGGCATACACCACAACAGGATTGTCGGAAACAACATGGATGGCGGCACCTGTTTTAATGCCGTCGGTTTGGGTAAGATAGACGTAGCTGTTTGAAGCATCTGCAGCAGCAGTTGAGCCTATGAATTTTTCTGTAATAGCATTTGCTGTAACTGTAAAAGGGACAGAAACCCCATTTACGGTAATTGTTCCGGTTGCATTCTTATCTGAAGTAATGTACAAACCCATGATTGAAGTAAGGCCATCTATATGCACCGGATAAGTGATCCAGAAGTCAGTCCCCTTATTAGAATAATTTTGGGCTACCAATGCCTGATGTGTAAAAAATATGACCAGAAAAAAGAAACAGAATTTTCGCATTCTCAATTTGGGGGTATTCTTCCGTTTTGCAAGATAAACAACGAATTTATACGACAATGATTTTACTTGTCATATCTATCAGGTAAATGATACTTTTTTATAGGTTATTGTTGCTCGAATAAGATTTAAAATCCGGACCACAATTGAACAAAAGATCAAGTATGGATAAATTGGGTTGAAATCCGAGTTTTTCTTCAAAAACCTGATTATACCTGAGTTGCCCTTCTCCTTGCTGGAAGTTCTTGGGAAGCCACCTGTTTCTCAGGTCAATGACCCCATCGGGCTGTACTTTCACAAATTTGTCTGAAAGCCTAATTGCCCCCCGGATCTTCAGCCGCTCCTTCAGCCAAAACAGGATCTCCAGGTCCAAGTCAAAAAGATAGTCTTGTTTCTTTTGGAAAAACGATTCCAGCCAATCCCGGTAAAATTCAAAAAAGGGAGAATTCCCATAACAGGAAAAAATCGATCGCCAATGTTGCTTTTGCCAGTCCTCCCGATTATTGATCTTTACTTCTTTGATCAGGCATTTTTGGTCCCGCCCGTTTTCCAGGGGAATGGTCAGATTGATCATTCCATTGGCGCCCAGGATCACGGAGCGGTTGCGAAAACTCATTTTCTGCCAGCTTTCATATTGTTCAATTGTAATATCTGAATGATTATACAAAGTCAAATAGTAATTAACACAACCAAAGTATTGATTTTCAACTATTATATTATCAAATTTATTAATCGTATTCATTTTGTCGTTAATCTTGTATTCAAGTTAAATTAGGGTATATTTAATAAATAATATAAAGCATATAAATATCGTAATTAGATTATAATCAACTATTTAATATTAAAAATAACATACTAAATTAAAGATCAATCAATATTCAGCACTTAAAGCCGTTTAATCCTAATTCATTTAGTATCAAAATTAACCAAATCCTGCATAACAAATTCTTGAAATTTCGGCTTTCTCCCCTATTTTGCACTAAATCCCTCAGCTTGAAAAAACAGTCCTTATTTGCCCTTATTCTGGCCTTTTTGATCGGTTGCCAAACTCCCAAAGGCTTCGATTATCGGGACGTTAAAAACGTAAAGATCGAGAAATTGGGGTACGACAAATCCACCCTATCGCTCGAATTGGTGTACTTTAATCCGAACAATTTTGGGGTGGACCTGAAAAAAGTGGACTGCGATATTTACATCAATAACCATTATTTGGGCAAGTACCAATTAGACACTTTGATGCATATTGATAAAAAATCGGAGTTCTCCCTCCCCTCCAAAATGAATGTTGAAATGGTAGAGATCTTCAAAAATGCCCTAGCAGTCGTTCTTAGCAATGAAGTGCTCGTTACGGTAAAAGGAAGCACCAAAGTGGGTAAATCCGGTATTTTCATTACCGTACCCTTTAATTACGAAGGCAGGCATAAAGTGGAGCTTTTTAATTAAAATGACTATTGATTTTTCCTGACTTTCTTCTGACCTGATTCTGGACAGATTCACTCATCCTTCGTTGATTTGTGAAGCTGTCTTGAATTTGTCCAAAAGGAAACCAGAAGAAGATTAAGTTTTGAGTTCCTCAAAATCAATCTATCCTGTTAAGGATTATAAGGAGGAATATGGCAGGGTTTGCCTTTTTGCGGTCCACCTCCATCTTCTGCTCTTTTACAGATGGGTGGTAACTTCTGATAAGGCTCAGGTTCTGCCTTAAGGCTGTCGGCATCAAATCCTGCATTCGCTAACACAGTCCTGATCACATCAGGTGTTACGCGATCAGGGTAGTATTGCAGGCGAATCTCTCCCGATATCAGATTATACTTTCGCTGAACGATACCACTTTCCATGGTTGACTCATTCTCTGAGGTGAGATATTTCTCTAAAATATCTTTACATTGCCAGCACTTTAAATTGGCCGATCTAATCGTGACCCACTCCTTTTTTTGTGCCATTACCTGTGCATGGGAAATATGCGAAATGCTAAGAACAGCCACTGCAAAAACAAGTTTCCTGATCATATGAATAAGTTTCGGGAATAATTAGATCTAAAAATTAAACGCCTTTCCAGCTAGCCGGATCATTCCGCCATTGCAGCAATAATTGTTCCGTATCAGCTGAAACGATCCCTTTTTCTACAGCCAGACTTATCAATGTTGGATAATTGGTCAGTGAAACATATGATACGCCAGCCTCTTTAAACGCGTTCTCAGCAGCATCAAATCCATAATTGAATATGGAAACCATGCCTATCACTTCCAGTCCGGCTTGTTTTAATACATCCACCACCTGTAAACTGCTCTTACCGGTGCTGATCAGGTCTTCTATCACCAATACTTTAAGACCGGCAGTATAAAAACCTTCGATCTGATTGCCCAATCCATGTTCTTTGGGTTTAGGTCGAACATAGATATAGGGAAGTTTCAATTGGTCGGCTGCCATTGCCCCCCAGGCAATTCCAGCAGTTGCAACACCTGCTAGCATCTCCGCTTCTGGAAACTGCTCAAACAAGAGACTGCACATTTCGCTCTTGATAAAATCTCTGCTGTAAGGAAAGGATAGAACTTTTCTGTTATCACAATAGATCGGGCTCTTCCATCCGCTTGCCCATGTAAAAGGCTTTTCAGGGCTTAGTTTTACAGCCTGCACTTCCAATAGTTTTTCTGCTACAGCTTTTTCGTTTGTCATAAAACGAAGGTAAACTGTGATTCATTATTTTTGAATGTAGATTGCAGAATCTTATCAACAAAACATGAAAAGAAGAATCATTGCAGCAGGCGGATTAGTCACCAATCATCAGGATGAATTATTAATGATCTTTCGCCGCGGCAAATGGGATCTGCCAAAAGGAAAATTAGACAAAGGCGAATCCATTGAAGCTTGTGCAGTTCGGGAAGTAGAAGAAGAAACAGGGATTCGGGATATTCAGTTGGGTGCATTGATCGGTATCACTTATCATGACTATTTTGATCCATGGTGTGGCGAAGAGGTTTGTAAAGAATCGCATTGGTATGCAATGAAAATTGTGGGGGAACAGAAACTAATTCCGCAAACAGAAGAAGATATTACAGAGATAAAATGGGTGAATGAAACGGAGTTGAAAATATGTTTGGAAAACAGTTATCCCAGTATCATCGAGATCATCGCAAAGTGGAAGAAGAAATGATCATCGCTTATTTAATATAGTAACTGTTAGTCTGCTGATACAAAATAATTTCTCTTTATCATCATAGATCTTAATCTCCCATACATGTGTGGATGCTCCGATGTGAACGGGTGTTGCAATACCCGTAACAAGACCACTTTTTACAGACCGAATATGATTGGCATTGATCTCTATGCCTACACAGATATATTTATCAAGATCAATGATCAATGCTGAACCAACACTGCCCAATGTTTCAGCCAATGCTACACTGGCACCGCCATGCAATAATCCATAAGGCTGTTGTGTACGATGATCGACAGGCATGGTTGCTTTCAAATAATTTTCTCCTATCCCTGTGAACTGCATTCCTAAGTGTTCGCCTAAATTATTTTTATTCAGCTGATCCAATTGATCAAGTGAAATATCCTGCTTAAACCAGATACTCATTTAGGATGGATTGTTTTCTTGAATGGATCTACCCACCAGATCCGGCAGGAATAAAGAAGCATCGCCGCCGTTCTTAATGATGTCTCTGACGATGGTTGATGCAACGGAAGTATATTTCGGTTCACCGGTTAAAAAAACTGTTTCAATAGAACGATCCAGCGTTCTGTTAGCATCAGCAATTGTTTTTTCATATTCGAAATCACTTACGTATCTGATACCACGTAAAATAAAATTGGCTTTGATGATGCGACAATAGTTGATGGTCAATCCATCATATATGGCACTCTCTACTTTTGATTCATTCTTATAGATCTCCTGCACCCATCTTACTCTTTGTTCTGCACTGAACATCGGGCTCTTAGAAGAATTCAATCCAATACCCACAACAATTTTATCAAACAAAGGCAGAGCCCTGTTGATAATATCCACATGTCCCAACGTAATGGGATCGAATGTGCCCGGAAACAAACAAATACGCATGATAAAGAGTTGAGAGTTATGAATTAGAACTGATCAGTTATAAAAAATGAATCCTCCATATTTATTTCTGATCATTCATGCTTCAAAATTAGTTTTCTCTATTCGCCAATAAATATAGCACAGCCATTCGAACTGCTACGCCGTTTTCTACCTGATTCAGAATAATGCTGAAAGGTCCGTCTGCAACATCACTATCCAATTCCACCCCACGGTTGATAGGGCCGGGATGCATGATCGTAATTTCTTTTCCTAAACTTTCCAATAATTTTCTGTTGATACCATAAGCCAGACTGTATTCCCTTAAAGAAGAAAATAAGGGTTGATTCTGTCTTTCTAACTGAATGCGCAACACATTGGCCACATCGCACCATTGCAAGGCTTTCTTTACATTATATTCAACACGAACATTCAATGCTTCGGTAATGTATTTTGGAATTAATGTGGGAGGTCCTGCCACCATGATCTCAGCGCCCATTTTCTTCAGCAAATAAATATCACTGAGTGCAACACGGCTATGCATGATATCGCCGATGATGGCCACTTTCAATCCCTCCAATTGCCCGAACTTCTCCTGCATAGAAAATGCATCCAGTAAAGCTTGAGTGGGATGTTCATTGATCCCATCGCCTGCATTGACAATGGCAGCGGGAATATGTTTTGCCAGAAAATGTGGTGCACCGCTTGCACTATGGCGCATCACCACCATATCCACTTTCATGCTAAGGATATTATTCACTGTGTCCAGTAAAGTTTCTCCTTTTGCTGCTGATGAACTGCTGAGCGTAAAATTAAGTGTATCGGCACTCAGTCTTCTTTCTGCCAGTTCAAAACTCATCCTGGTACGGGTAGAATTCTCGTAAAAAAGATTTACGATCGTTACATCACGTAAGGAAGGTACTTTCTTTACAGGTCTCTGTAAAACGTCTTTGAAGTTGGATGCGGTAGAAAGAATTAACTGGATATCCTCCTTGTTGAGGTGTTTGATACCAAGAAGATGTTTGGTAGATAGTCTCATTAAAAAGCGAAGTTAGGGTTTTATAGGAACAAGTATCAAGTTTACAAGATCCAAGAGTCAAGAAAAACAAGATTCAAGAAAAACAAGAATCAAGAAAATCAAGATTCAAGAATCAAGGGCCAAGACACAAGAAACAAGTTCCAGAGTTCAAAGTTTAAGCGACAAGCTATATCTGATTACAACTTATTAATTATAGCTGATAGTATCTTTTTAATTTGCTGTGCTTCATCGATCAAAATAAGCTTTGTCTCTTCTAGCATTCTATCTTCATCAATTAATAACAGATTGAGCCAATAAATAGATTCCTTTGCTTCTCTTCTTGAGATCTTTAATTTCATCAGTTCATCTGCTTTTCCCAAACTATCTGAAGCTTCAATATAATTAGCACCAACAGAACCACTGGATCTGATCAACTGACTGATATATTCACGATTAATAATATCGAACTTTAGATCAAGACAAAAATCTCTAACTCGCCTAGCAAAATCTTCAAATCTGCTTTCAAGTTCTTGTGACATAGGATATTATTAAACGTAATTCTTGTTAGTTCTTACTTGAATCTTGATTCCACTTGCTTCTTGAATCTTGATTCCACTTGCTTCTTGAACCTTGTGCCTTGTTTCTTGAACCTTGTGCCTTGTTTCTTGAACCTTGTGCCTTGTTTCTTGAACCTTGTGCCTTGTTTCTTGAACCTTGTTTTTTGTTCCTTCCTATATTAATTCCACACATTCCCTCCCGTCTTTCTCCATCCAGCATACTTTTACTTTCTGAGAAATGATGGTATCGATATGTTGTCCCACATAATCGCCCTGTATCGGATACTCACGCCTGAACCTTCTGTCGATCAATACACAAAGTTCCACTTTGGCGGGCCTGCCAAAATCGAGTAATGCATCCAGTGCCGCTCGGATGGTTCTTCCGGTGTACAACACATCATCAATGATCACTACATTTTTATTTTCGATATTGAAAGGGATATCTGTTTTATTGGCTACATGCAATTCTTTACGTACATCATCTCTGTAAAAAGTAATATCCAGGATGCCGTATTGAATAGAAGCCGGATCTACCAGGAGTTGCAATTCATTCACGATCCTTTTACTGAGTGCTATACCTCGTGGCTGAATGCCAATGATGACGGTATCTTTCAAATGCAGATGATCTTCGTGTATCTGATGCGCTAATCGCTTTACGACCAATGCCACCTGTTGCTCTGAAAGAATTGTTTTCACAACTTAATTTTTGTTAAAAATACGTCTAAAAACTATTCCATAAGATTATCTCTCAACTAAATTAAAGAAGGATTTACTTTGCAGCATACATGCTATTCCTTCAAAATATATCAGTTGTTCAGTTCAAGAATTACGAACAACAGCAATGGCTGTTTAAACAGCGTATTACGGCACTGTGTGGACCCAACGGCAGCGGCAAAACAAATCTGTTGGATGCCATTTATTATTTATGCTTTACCAAAAGCTATTTTTCCAGGCAAGATGCACAAATTGTACAGCAGGGCAAATCGGGGTTAAGAGTGGATGGTGTATTTAGGAAGGATGAAAAGGAACAGGAACTGGTTTGCATCATTCGCGAAAACAATCGAAAGGAATTTTGGGCAAATGGTGAAGAATATAAAAAATTCTCTGAGCATATCGGCAAATTCCCCTGCGTGATGATCGCGCCCGATGACATTGAGCTGATCACCGGAAACAGTGAAGAGAGAAGGAAATTCATTGATACCATATTATCCCAATGCAATGCGGATTATCTGCACTGGCTGATCGGTTACAATAAAATACTGCAGCAAAGAAACAGTTTATTGAAAGCTGCTGCTGAACATAATAGGCTGGATGAATCATTGTTAGATACATTGGATGAACAGCTGGCAGAAAAAGGACAGTTGATCTTTGCTGCAAGAAAAGAGTTTACAGAAGAACTGGTTCCCGCAGCCTTTCAGGCTTATCAAAGCATTGCTCAGAAAGATGATTCGATAAAGATCAGTTACGACAGTCAGCTGTTAAAAAATGATCTGCTTGAATTATTGCAGATCAACAGGCAACGCGACCTCTATCTGCAACGTACCGGCTTCGGAATTCATAAAGATGATATTGAAATACTGATGAATGATCAATCATTCAAAAACATTGCCTCACAAGGACAAAGGAAGAGTTTATTATTTGCATTAAAGCTCGCTGAATTTGAGATATTGAAAAAGCAAAAAGGCTTCACTCCTGTTTTATTATTAGACGATGTGTTCGAAAAATTAGATGCCCAAAGAATGCATAACCTGCTGCACAAAGTTTGTATCGAAGAGAATGGGCAAGTTTTTATAACAGATACGCATGCAGAAAGAATGGAATCGCAATTGAAAGCGATCGGTGCAGAATATGGATTGATTGAATTGTGATCAGCCGAACAAAAGTTAAACGAAATGATCATAACCCCGATTTATGGGAAAAAACAAAACTTAGCTTCGAAAATAAAATAATTCTTACCGGCAAAGTTTATCTTTACAACATGGGCGAATATAGTATCGGAGATGCATTAAAAGGCTTTGTAAATAAAAGCAAACTTCGCAATGGCATACGTGCAGTTCAGATAGAAGAGATATGGGAAAAATTGATGGGCAAAACCATCGCCAAATACACCGATAAGATCGAGATCGTTAATCACACTTTATTTATACGCACCAATGTAGGCCCTCTGAAAAATGAATTACAGTATCAAAAGCCGCAGATCATTCAAAGGGTGAATGAAGCTTTTGGAGAGAACCTGATCACACAAGTAGTTATTCAATGATCATACCCAGTAATGCTGATTTTTGTTGGAATTAATTTTATCTTTTAAATAGTTCTCTTCTCTCTTAGCAGTTGTCTTTTCTTCCAATGATGCCGCCAGCAGGTCATTGATCGTGATCACTCCTTTAAAAGAATGTCCTTCATACATAGGAAGATAAGGCACTTTAAACGTATTCATTATTTCCATGCATTTTTCACAACCATCTTCCACGGTAACTACAGGGAGGTCGATGGTCATGATATCTTTAACTTTGGTTGCAGATGAATTTTTATTCTGTAATACCACTTTCTGTGTGTAGTCTTTCTCAGAAAGGATACCGAGATAGTTATGGCTTTCCATTACGATCACATAACTCATATCTTCGATCTTCATCAATGCAATGGCATCAATTACATTTGCATCGGGGCTAACAAAATTAAAGTGTAATGGTTTTTTTGCTAAGATTTCTTTCAGCGTTTTCATGCTTGCCTTTTTATGTGTGAAAGACTCGGAACAACACTTGTAAATTAAAAAGAAAAACAGAGAAAAAAAACATGATAAAAGTCAGACGAGGGTCATTTTACATTTGCAATTTCCTGCAATAGAAGCCTGCTGTCTGTGTAGCCGAATTTATTCAAAACCGCAGCTTCCTGCATCATAAAATAGGTAGGATTTACCCTGGCAGCTGTTTTAATAACGGTTGCATCACATTTGAATACAGGAATATTATTGAATAATTTATTGCCGTTATCTGCATCTGCAGTAATTAAATAAACAGGTATACTTTTTGTTGTTGCAACTGTAAGAATTTCCTCAAAGTCTTTTTTCCAGTCATTTATGTTCGAAAAATCCCTTGCAAACAAAAGAATGTATTTTTTATTTTGATGCAGTATGAATAGAGTTGTATCGATTCCGGCAAAGGTTCGCAAGGAAAAATCCGGAATGGCAGGCGTTGCATTTCCTTTTCGTATCAGTTGATCAAGACGGTCAACATATTCGTAGCTGGAATCAAAATCATTCGGGAAATGCGCCTGATCAAATTCAATTACCCGATTATTTTTTTTGTACCGGAAATGAATAGCAAAACTATCGGGAACAGAACCTGCAGGTGCTTTCATTTCATTCAGAATATTATTCCCTTTTTTATAAGGCAGACAATCAAAGAAAGGCAGATGTTTTAATACATAGAACTGAACGGAAATAGTTGCCATTATTGTTAACGCTAAAATGCCAAAAGAGATTTTGGAAGATACGATCGGCCTGATCTTTTGAGTATTAAAAAAGATCAGCAGTATCAATAAGAATAATAAAAGATCTTTTATGAAAGTGTTGCTGCCGGATAGCGGTATACAATCCCCAAAACAACCGCATTCTTTTATTTTTCCGCTGAATAAAACATAAGCCGTTAAGAATGTGAAAAAGCTGATCAACAATAGCAAAAACCAGCTGAAAAATTTAATCCTCCAACCAATGATAATGGCAACACCTGCCAGTACTTCACAGGCGTTCATTGCAACAGAAAAAGATAAGGTATAGTTATCGAGAAAATGAAAACCCCATGCTTCAAAGAATTCAAGCATCTTGTAACTCAATCCCAACGGGTCATTCGCCTTGATCAATCCGGAAAATATAAACAACAGACCAACTATCCATCTGATTATCGTCAATACTATTTTCATGGATCATTCAACATTTATAATTCAAAATCTAACATTTCTAATGCTTTCCTTCGGCAAGTAATATCAAACCGAAAACAGAATAGTTTAAAATGTCAACATAGTTGGCATCTATTCCTTCACTCATGATCGTTTTTCCTTCATTGGCCAGGATCTGTTTGATACGCATCAACTTCATCAAGATCAGATCAGCAAAACTCTCCTGACTCATATCACGCCATGCTTCCCCATAATCATGATTTTTATCCAGCATCGTATTCTTAGAGAATAAAATATATTTATCGTATAACGCATTGATTTCTTCAACCGGCAAATCTTCTACCTGAGGGTTTTTCAGATCCAATTGCATCAATCCTACCACTGCATAATTAATGATCCCTTTAAACTCCGATTCAATATCATCCCCTATTTTTTGTGTCTTCAAATCCTGAATATTTCTGATTCGCATGGCTTTTATAAATATTTGATCCACCACGGAGATGGTTCTTAGCACACGCCATGCAGTTCCATAATCTTTTGTCTTTTTAATAAACACATCTTTGCAGGTCTTCACTGCATCATCGTACTGTTGGTTTGTATTGGTCATTTTTATTTTGTTACCGGCTTTTGAATTACTATTTAGCTTTTCTTACTTCGCAGTCATGCATGATCAGAAACATATTCAGCAATCTGATTATCTTTGAATGCATCGCAAGATAATTCAAACCAAACAATGTTCACACTCAACTGCAAAGGAAGATTATTGATCATCGACACACCCATTGTAATGGGCATTATCAATCTAACACCTGACTCATTTTACAGTGCAAGCCGAAAGTCTACTGTTGATGCAGCTTTGCAAGCAGCGGACCAAATGCAGCATGATGGGGCAACTATTCTCGATATCGGAGGGCAAAGCACAAGGCCGGGCAGCGAAAAAATAGCTGCAGAGGAAGAAATTAAAAGGGTAATCCCGGCGATTGAAGCCATCAGCAAAAGATTCCCGCAATCTTTGATTTCAATTGATACCTATCATTCATCTGTTGCTAAACTTGCTGTTGAAGCAGGTGCATCTATTGTCAATGATATCAGTGGTGGAATGCTGGATAAAGAAATGATAGCAACGGTTGCAGGTTTAAAAGTTCCCTTTGTTTGTATGCACATGAAAGGCAACCCTCAGGACATGCAACAGGATCCCGTTTATGAAAATGTATCCGGAGAAGTATTAGACTATTTTATTCATCAAATAGAAAGATGCAGGTTAGCCGGGATCCATGATATCATCATTGATCCTGGTTTTGGTTTTGGTAAAACCATCGCACATAATTTTAGATTACTCAAAGACCTGCATGTTTTCAAAATGCTTGAAAAGCCTTTACTCTTAGGCATTTCAAGAAAGTCGACCATTTATAAAACATTAGCCATTACTGCGGAAGAAGCCTTGAACGGAACAACTGTTTTAAACACTATTGGACTACTGAACGGTGCAGCTATTTTACGGGTGCATGATGTTAAAGAAGCCATGGAAACAATAAAACTTGTTTCAACCTATCTGCAATAAAAAAGTCCCGCTTTATAAAGCGGGACTCTCTCATTTATTTCTACATATTTAATTAATGGTGTGGTGAAGCAGGCATTTGAGGCATTGTTGGTGCTGTTGGTGCCGGTGCTGCTGTTACATCAGCAATTTCTACTTCAAAGATCAAATTGGCAAAAGGCATGATAACCGGAGGATTTCCCTGAATTCCGTAAGCCAATAAAGAAGGAATAAATAATTTTCCTTTACCGCCTTTACCAAAGAATTTCAATCCTTCTTCCCAACCCGGAATAACACCGTGTTTACCTAATACAACAGGATACGGGTTTTTATTGGTTGCAGTAGAACCCATATTGGTATCAAATACTTTTCCATCAACTGTATATCCTTTATAGAATACAGAAACTTGTTTACCTGTATCGGCTTTTGGATCTGAGCCGGCATTTTCAATTTCCACCAGAACGCCACCCGGACTTTTCACTGTTTTAATGTTCTTGTCCTTAGTGTATTTTTCCAGTGCAGTGATCTCTTTTTGCTTTTCAGTTTCTACTTCTTTTTGATAATCAGCATTTACTTCCTGTTCGTTGGTAAATATTTTGATCACGTCAAATTTTCCTTTGATGGTACCCTTTTTGGTGAATACGTTATTATATTCAGGGATCATTCCCAGTTTCTTCAATGTATCGATACTCAATACAAATTCGATCTTATCACCTTTTGCACAAAGTGGAAGTAATTCGGTAAAGCTGTATTTAGCAGATCTGGTTGTATCCACCATCAGATAAGCAGGGATATGTTCGTAGGTAGAATTTAAAACTGAATCCTTAGTTCCTATTGAAAACCTGATATTCATTTTTACAAACTGACCTTGTTTCAGTTTTTCCTTACTGCCACCACTGGTGATCTTATAAGTAAGTCCTGACTTGGTTTTCTCGTACTGGCTACAGCTCGCTAACAAAATGGAAGCAGCTACAATGGATGTGATGATTTTCATTTTTTAATTATTGAAGTTGATTTTCGTATTGTTTTATTACCTGATAAAATTTTTTAACTGTTTGATCTAAAGATTCACTGCTTCTGCCTCCTGCCGCATTAAAATGTCCCCCACCCTCAAAATGTAGGCGTGCAAATGTATTAACATCGAAGTTACCTTTGCTACGAAAACTCCATTTTCTTTCCTCATCCCTGTCTATAACGATTGCACCGAACTTAATTCCCTGTATGGTGAGCAGATAATTGACCAATCCCTCCGAATCTCCTGTTTTAATATCGTATTTAAGAATATCAGATTTTGGAATATACATCAGGGCAGTATTGTATTCGTACAATACGTCCATCCTGTTCAGCAATGCGTTACCAATGAACCTTAATCTGTTTTCCAGGAAATTATCATAAATATGATCGTGTATGATGGTATGGTCCAGACCGAGTTCTTTTAAATGAGCGATCATTCTGTGCACCGAAGGCTTGGTAGAAGGGAAACGAAAAGATCCGGTATCCGTCATAACACCTGTATATAAGCAGGTAGCAATATCAAGATTCAGTTGATCAGAATGACCTGACTGAACAATGAAATCGTACACCATTTCGCAGGTACTGCTTTTGCCTGAATCACTGATCCCATAATCAAATGCTTCTTCCTGTGGTTGCTGATGGTGATCGATCAATATTTTGATGCAATTTGCCAGTTCCAAAGGTTTCTCCATATGCTTGGTGCGATGGAGGATATTAAAGTCCAGACAAAATATTAAACCTGCTTCACTGATGATTTTTTTAGCCTTCTCGCGACTCATTTCAAAATCAATGACCTGGGCAGAGCCGGGCATCCAGTCTAAAAAATCAGCCCAATTGGTAGGAGATATTACGGTTACATCATGGCCTAATGCTTTCAAAAAATGATACAGTCCCAAGGCTGAGCCCATGGCATCGCCGTCAGGTTTCTGATGTGTCGTAATGACAATTTTCTTTAGTTCGGTTAAATGAGGATAAAATTCTGTGATAGGTTTCATACAATGGCGGCAAAAATAGAGGAATTAGGTATTAGAATACACTGTTTTTGATTTTATATAAGAATAGTTTGCAAATGTGTAACATTCAAATGCAAAAAAAGAATTTCAAAATACATTAATTTTGCAGCGAAATTGAAAAAAAGAAATTATGAGTAACAGAACTTTTACAATGATTAAACCTGATGCCACTTCTAAGGGTTATACAGGTGCTATTTTAGATCAGATCATCAAGGCCGGATTTAGTGTTAAAGCTTTAAAATGGACAAGATTAACACCCGGACAGGCAGGTGAATTTTACGCCGTTCATAAAGAAAGACCCTTTTACGGAGAACTGGTAGATTATATGAGCAGCGGCCCCATCATCGCTGCAATCTTAGAAAAAGAAAATGCAGTTGCCGATTTCAGAAAATTGATCGGAGCCACCAATCCGGCGAACGCTGAAGAAGGAACCATTCGTAAAAGGTTTGCAGCATCGATTGCCGAAAATGCCGTGCATGGAAGCGATAGTGATGAGAATGCAATTATTGAAGGAGATTTTTTCTTTTCTAAATTAGAACGATTCTAATAATAAAATGATAGGTAAATAGAAAAGAGGATGCAAAAACAAATTGCATCCTCTTTTTATTGATAGGTTGATTAAATTAGTAAGTGTAATGCCTGCTGCTATTATAACCACCTCCGCCAAACGGACTGCTTCCAAACAAGGAGAAGTTCTCTAATTTAAATGTTGCAGTTAATTGTATAGAGTAATATTTATCTTTTTTATTGGGGTTCCCTCTGGGGAATGTAATTGAGTTTTTAGGATCTTCGGCCTTAAAACCTAATCTGGAGGCCAGATCGGCATAGTAATTATTATTGGCGGTATAATAACTAGAAGAGTAAAATAAAGAGGTAGGGTTTACATATTTTCCACTTACATCATCCAGATAATCGGTAAATAGAAAGCGGAAATTCATTTCAAGACCCAGAGAAAAATTTTCAGAAACTTCATACCTTATACCAAGACCAACGGGGATATTAATTTGGGTTCTACTGTATGGTTTGGGATAACCGGGCAATCCTAAATACTGACCTTCGGTTCCTACATCATGCAAGAATACTTTTCCTGCAATACTATCGTATGTATAGGGATTAAAATGATAAAGACCAATACCGGTAAATATATAAGGAACGATATTATAGGACTCTCTGTCTAGAAAATCATATTCACCCATCAATGCCACTTCCCAAATCGAAGTTTTAAAATTCAGGTTGCGGGCTCTGTGATAAGGGTCTTCAGAAAGTTTATCATCAGCCCTTGCGCCTAATAAGGAAAAATCCAGTCTTGCCCTTAATTGCTGCTGAATATCATAGGTAGCCCCGATAGTGAAAGAAGTAGTTCTCTGTTTTGCAATTTGATTATTTTTAGCCAGCAGGTCTCCAAAATAGGAACTGAATCCTGCACCCAAATTTAATCTTACATCCTGAGCAAATACTGCTGCGCCCAATAAGCTTATGAATAGGGTAAGATATAGTTTTCGGTAAAAATTCATGTACATAAAGTTGCGGTAAAAATATAGAAATTAAATCAATTATCCATACCCAATAATAGATTATTTATACAGCAAAATAGCTGCTTTGCAAAATATTTTATTCTCTTTTCGAAAATTATCGTGATAAACACTACTTATTATTTTAATTCAGTCTTAATTCCCTTTAATAGCCTTTTAACCCTGACTTTAGGGAAATGCGCTGCAAATGACTGAACTTTAAATCTTAAAATCAGTTTTATTATATTAATAACTTAGTTTTAAAGCTGGTTACATTGGCTTAAAAGTATCCTATAGATATTCTGCTGTATATCTTTTCTATTCATCTGAACACTAAATTCAGAATATCTTCCAAAAATCCACGCCAATTATTGTTTTTTTTCTTGTATTAAGCAACCCATATTATTCGTTAACAAGTAAGGATAAGCTGCATTGCTGTATTCGTATTTTAATTTTAACTGCATATGAAAAATTCTGCAAAACTCAGTTGGGTACTGCTATTCAGTATCTTTTGTACCAGTTTACTGGCCCAACCCACTATCAGTTCTTTTAGTCCGGGAACAGGCCCGGTTGGTACATTGGTGACTATTAACGGTACAAATATGAATAATCCAACCGCTGTAAATATTGCCGGTTCACCCGCCATCGTTATATCCAATACAGGAACTCAATTGGTGGCCATGGTAATGCCGGGAGCAGTGACTGGCAATGTAGTTATTACAACAGCAGCGGGCACAACTGGCGCAGCACTGTTTACAGTCAGCAATAATACTTGCAATATTAGTACGCAACAACAGGGTAATAAATTAGTGGGTACCGGCAATATATCCTCAGCACAACAAGGTTATGCTGTGGCAATCAGTGCAGACGGTAATACTGCAATTGTTGGAGGGCCAACAAATAATAGCAATATTGGTGCTGCCTGGATCTATACAAGAAGTGCCGGCATCTGGATTCAACAGGGAAATAAGTTAGTGGCATCAGATTATACTGGGGCTTCACAACAGGGATATTCAGTATCCATCAATGCAGATGGCAATACTGTTGTAGTAGGTGGTCCTTTCGACAACAATAATATTGGGGCTGTTTGGATTTATACCCGTACTGCCGGTGTATGGACACAACAGGGCAGCAAATTAATAGGAACAGGTGCTATATATGGAGCTGAGCAAGGTATTGCAGTATCCATTAGTGCAGATGGAAATACAATAATAGAAGGCGGAAGTGCTGATAATGCTTTTATCGAAGGTGGGAATGGTGCAGTATGGGTATTTACTCGTAGCGCAGGTAATTGGGCACAGCAGGGGAATAAATTAGTAGGAACAGGTAATTCCGGATATGCTCATCAAGGCTGCTCTGTTTCTTTAAGTGCTGATGGCAATACTTTTATTGAGGGTGGATATGGAGATGGAGGATATGAAGTTGATTGTTTTGATTTTTCTACCATGGGGGCAGCCTGGATTTTTACTCGATCCGGCAATGCCTGGGCTCAACAAGGAAATAAATTAGTAGGAACAGGTTATACTTTGGGTAGTATCATGGTTTGTCCTTATACCACTAAGCCTGACCAGGGTTTTTCCGTTGCCATCAGTGCTGATGGAAACACAGCATTAGTTGGTGGTCCCAACAATAATGGCGGTATTGGCGCGGTTTGGGCATATTCCCGAAACGGGAATAACTGGTCACAGCAAGGTTCGCCGTTGGTAGGTTCAGGTATTTCCGGATTAGGAACTTCAGTTGCTATAAGTGCAGATGGAAATACTGCTATCGCTGGAGGCCCCAATGATAATACCGGGCAGGGAGCATTTTGGGCATTTCACCGAATTGGAAATAATTGGTCTCCACAAGCTAAAATTCTAGGTACAGGAAATATAGGAGCTGCTAATCAGGGACATGCTGTTGCAATTAGTGCAGATGGCGCTACAATCATTTCTGGTGGAAATTTGGATAATGGCAATCAGGGTGCTGCCTGGATATTTTCAGCAATCTGCACAGCTGCCCCATCTATTACTTCATTTAGTCCTGCATCAGGACCGATAGGAACATTGGTAACTATCACAGGAACCAATTTAGATAACCCTAATGCATTAAATATTGGAGGAGTTCCTGCAATAGCAATATCAAATACTGGTACTCAATTGGTGGCAATGGTAATGCCGGATGCAGTAACAGGCAATGTTGTTATTACTACTTCAGGTGGTACATCAGCCTTAGCCCAGTTTGCAGTCAGCAATAACAGTTGCAATATTAGTTTACAACAACAAGGTAATAAATTAGTGGGTACTGGTAATTCGGGTGCAGCAGGACAAGGAAATTCGGTAGCAGTGAGTGCGGATGGCAACACTGCAGTTGTTGGGGGAACAACTGATAATAATAATCAGGGAGCCGTTTGGATTTATACGAGAACAGGAAACACTTGGTCACAACAAGGGAATAAAATAGTAGGTGCCGGAGGGATATCGTCTGTTGCCTTAAGTGCAGATGGAAATACAGTAATTATGGGTTCTAACAACACTGTCCTTGTATTTACTCGTTCAGGAAATGCATGGTCACAGCAGGGTGTTGGATTATTGCCATCAGATAACGTTGGCGGTGGTTTTGGGCGGGCAGTTGGATTAAGTGCCGATGGTAATACTGCAGTTATTGGCTCCGAGAATGATAGCTATTTGGGTATATGGGGTGCAACAGGAGCTGTTTGGGTTTTTACAAGAACCGGGAATACCTGGTCTCAGCAAGGAAACAAATTAGTTGGCACAACCATATCTTATGCTTTTCAGGGGCATTCTGTAGCGATCAGTGCCGATGGGAATACGATCATTGAAGGCGGAATTATAGATGGCGGCACTATTATTGATACCCCGCCTGCTACCGGAGCAGCATGGATATTTACAAGAACTGCTGGGGTTTGGTCTCAACAGGGTAATAAATTGGTAGGAACCGCATTAACTGTTCCGGGTTATCCTGGAACAACCTATGCTGCTTTTCAAGGTTATTCGGTAGGACTAAGCGCTGATGGAAATACTGCCATCGTGGGTGGAATTGGTAATGGAAACGCTCCTCACGCTGATGGCGCTGCTTGGATATACACTAGGGCCGGCAATACTTGGACTCAGCAAGGTGCACCATTGCAAGGTACCGGCGTAATAGGAAATGTAGCAGTAATGGGCTATTCAGTCTCCCTAACTGCAGATGGAAATACGGCAATTATAGGTGGACCTTATGATAATAGTAGTCAGGGAGCATTATGGTCATTCAAACGAACAGGAAATACCTGGTCGCAACAAGGTAAAATAATAGGAACAGGAAATATTGGTGCAGCCAATCAGGGGCAAAGTGTTGCTATCAGTGCAGATGGAACAACCGTAATCTCCGGTGGCAATAGCGATAACAGTAATCAAGGTGCGGCATGGGTTTTTGCTACAACTTGCGTTCCTGCTCCTGCTCCAACAATTACGGCATTTTCACCTGCCAACGGCCCAGTAGGAACTTTAGTAACTATTACTGGTAACAATTTAGGAAACCCTACTGCATTTACAATAGGTGGTGTTAGCGCTATTGTAATATCCAATACAGGCACACAATTAGTAGGCATGGTTATGCCGGGTACAACAACTGGCAATGTTTCACTTATAACGTCAAGTGGTACTGCAAGCAGTACCGATATGTATACTGTTTCAGCAAGTTGTATTCCTTCTGTACAGCAGGGTAATAAATTAGTTGCGGCTTATGTAGGAACATATGAAGTTGAAGGGGCATCTGTTGCCCTTAGTGCCGATGGTAATACTGCAATTGTTGGAGGCATAGGTGATAATAATTTCCTGGGTACAGCATGGATTTATGTACGCAGTTCAGGAGGATTATGGATTCAGCAGGGTCCAAAATTAGTAGGTACCGGAAATCTTGGACCAAATCAACAAGGTCAGTCTGTAGCTATTAGTGCTGATGGGAATACAGTAGCTGTTGGCGGACCAAGAGATAATGATCAACAAGGAGCAATTTGGGTTTTTACCCGTATTGGTAATACTTGGACACAACAGGGACCCAAATTAGTTGGTACAAATTATATAGGTTCAGTTGTTATGATGGGTTCCTCTCTCGCCATGAGTGGAGATGGAAATTCAATTATTGCAGGTAGTCCTGATGATAACAGCGGTCAGGGAGCTGTTTGGTTTTTTAAACGCAATAACGGAGTTTGGGCACAACAAGGAAATAAAGTAACAGTTACAGATAATGCAGGTAATGCCTTTATAGGGAGTTCAGTAGCAATGAGTGCTGACGGAACAACAGCAATCATTGGCGGTCAGGGTGATAACAGTAATCAAGGAGCAATATGGGTATTTACCAATAGCGTTGGTGGATGGACACAGCAAGGAAATAAATTAACTGTTACTGATAATTCAGGTCCTGCAGCAGTTGGATATTCAACAGCTATTAGTGCAGATGGCAATACAGCAATTACCGGCGGTATTTATGATAACGGTGGAATCGGATCTACATGGGTTTTTACACGCAGTGCCGGAATATGGACGCAACAGGGAAATAAAATCACAGGTACCGGCAATATCGGTTTGGCACGTGAAGGAAGTTCCGTTTCTATCAGTGCAGATGGCAATACAGCTATCGTTGGAGCTGAGAATGACAATTCAAATGTAGGCGCGATCTGGATATATACTCGGAGTGGCAACACATGGACACAACAAGGAAATAAATTAGTAGGAACAGGATGGGTAGGCAATTATGTAAATCAAGGCGCCAAAGCTGCATTAAGTGCTGATGGAAGTACTTTAATGGAAGGTGGCCCCGGTGATAATAGTATCCCGTCTTTTGGTCAACAAGGTTCTGTTTGGGTATTCTCCTGTAATGCATCTTATGATGGCAACGGTGGTTATGTCAACAGTGGCAGCGGCGGCGGCGTAGAAAGTAAAGACCTTGGCGATGCTATTGCTCAACGAGTATATAACAGGGCTATCAATAGCCAGAACGGTAAAGTGGACTATAATAAATTATCGATAGTTGGAGCAGCTAATCAAACAGCCCGACCAACAACATTCGGTGTGGGTGTATCATCTGTAACACTGGCGAGTATCATGCCTGATATCACTAAGATCGGTTTTGTGGCTTATAACTCAACACCAACAGATATCGTTACGCTCACCAATGCAACAGAAGTGATCGCTACCGACTTTACAGTGAACCAACAACCTAAAGCAGTTGCATTTGCAACCAAGACTCTGGGCGCATTGTACGATCATACCAAACCAATCTGTGATCGCTTAAAAGGAGCATCATTACTCGATGTTCAAAATATCACGGTAGGCGGATACAATTTTGTACAATATACAATGAAGGATGAAAATGGTATCACAGAATATGCAACGAGCTTCTCAGTAGGAACCAAGGCCGGAAGAAGTGATTTCTCTATTCAATCCACCTGGCTGAGTAAGGATTATGTGAGTGATGATGTGATGTATAATTTCCAGTTATGGGCAGCAACACCACAGTTGGTGAATGCGATGATCACAGATGTACTGACCAAAGTACAGACCATGGCAGCAGTAACGCCACTGGTAACAACGAATATCCCTGCAACCTATGTGATGTCAGGAAACAGAACAGGAACCAACCTTGACATGGTGATCACCAACACAGCAGCAGGCGCAACAGGATACTTTACACTGGAAGATAAAGCAAGTGAATCATCCACAGGCACAACAGCAACCAGACAGATACCGTTTACAGTAAATGCCAATGGCAAGTCAACAGTGAGCATCCCGATGAATGACCTGTATGAAAGTACGATCACGATGTATGTGAATGGGGTGATGAAGGATGTGGTGTATATGAGTGATGGAACCTGGTCGGTGGACTATAATAAAGTGACCACAACAGTAAACAGCTTTACAATCAGCAATGATGCCAACAGAGTATACGATCCAAGCGAATATGCAGTATTGAGAAATGCAAGTGTAAAAGGCAATAGTTCAGACTATGTATCTGTATTCAAACTCCTGAGAGGCGGAGCAGCAGAAACAGACCTGAGCGCTTACAAGGGATTGAAGCTGACAGCAGCTGGAGGCTATACACTGAGAGTAACACTGGTGAAGAACTCGATCGTAAACTGGAATGATCAGTATTATACAGAGATCAAGCTGGATGATGCACAGAAGGATTACTATATCTCGATGGATAAGTTTGCTTCTACTGCATCCACCAATAAGATCACAGCAAATGATGTAACAACGGTGGTATTTGCGATTGAAGTAGGAACAGGAAGAAGCGCAGCGATCAACACCACACTTAGCAATATCAGCTTTACAAAAGTGGATCAGAGCTATATCAATAGTTTGGACAGTAAGGAGATACAGTTGTATCCAAACCCTGCCACAGCGAAGAACTTCAGCTGCAGTTTCTACAGCAACCAGGCACAGCAGTTAACTCTGCATGTAACGGATGTGATGGGAAGAACAGTGGCCACACAACAGGTAAGTGCGATCAAGGGATTGAATGTAGTTCCGGTAGCACTGAAATCAGGGACCAATGGAATGCATATCGTATCACTAGATGGTGCTGATGTGAAATACAATAGTAAGAAAGTGGTGATAGAATAGATGATAAATGATAGATGTTAAATGATAAAACCTCGGAGATCTTAAGATCTCCGAGGTTTTTTATGTTAGTCATGACCGTAAAGCCTATTCAACTAATTTATAGAAGAAAAATGTGGGGGCTCCCTGTACACCACCTTCAGTCATTTTCTTTTTTAATTCAGGCGAATTCATCATTGCTTTTGCTTTGTTCATATCAGTAATAGCAAAAACGATATGCACTGTATTTGAATCAGCTGCATCTCTTGCAAGTCCTCTGTCAATTAAACCATTATCTGTTCTGTTTTTGCTATCAGAATCAAATACTTTTAGCCATGCATCAAAGTCTTTCACTTTATGTGTAATCATTACCCGGTCTTTTTGATCAATCTTAGAGTCATCATTTCTGATCACATTACCAAAACCGAAAACAGGTTTCCCTGTAACACCGCCTCTTTGCATCGCTGCTTTTAAATCAGGTGATGCTGTAAATTCTTTTGCCTTTGCGATATCTGCAGCTTTAATAATAACAAGGATCAAATTGCTGTCTTCCATTTCTCTGCCCAATGCATAATGGGTAAGACCATAGGCATTGCGCATAGAATCATGTGACAGATAGCCGGCTTTCCATACAGCAAAGTTTTTCACTTTGTGTGTAACGGTAAGAACATTGAAGGGGGTAAATGCAGGCTTAGTGGTTGCAACAGTTGCAGTTGTGTCTGCTGCCTTTTTTTCCTGGGTATTACTGCTGTTACAGGAAGAAAAACATAAGAACATGAATAATGCAAGAATCGTTAAACTTGTTTTCATGGCAATTATTTTTTGGTGAATGAGAAACAAGATAAAAACAGTTTTTTGAAAATGCAATAGCAGAAATATGTATGGAATACGAATAAAATAGGTATCAACAGTATAATGCTTTCTATGATTTAAGATAACAAAGAAAAGAACTATCTTATTGCAAATATTTATAAATAATACTATCTTGTTCTGAACCTCTGTAAAAAACTGAATAGAATGATACAGTTTACAAAATTGAAATGTATATGTTTCTATTTAATAATAGTGTTGCAAACCATTGCGCAAACGCCGCAATTAGTGCTGCAGAAGGGACATTTAAAAAGTATCACTGCCGTTGCATTCAATAGCAACTGCAAATATATTTTGACCACGGCCTGTGACGAAACGGCCAAGATATGGGACCCATTCAGTGGTAAACTGATCTCAGAATTGAATGGGAGTGATCAGCCTTTGAGTTTCGCCTATTTTTCACCCAATAACAAATATGTAGCCACCGGTTCAGTTGATAACTATATGCCCGGGTTAACTGTTTATTTCTGGAATCCGGCAACGGGAGACCTGTTGTACAAATTAAAAACAGAATTAGAGACTTCCTTTGAGAAACTCCCATTCAGCCCGAATGGCGAACTGATAGCAGTGCCGGTTGATGGAAAAAATTGGATCACCCTATTGTATGCCAATACAGGAAAATTGTACAAAAGAATTAAGGGGTTCAATGATAGTTTGTACATGGGCTCACCCATCTTAAAATTTCTTTCAGACAGTACACTGTTGATCAGCAGCGATAAATTTGTTCCGCATCAAGACCGTGCCATGCTGGTTTATCATGTGTACAATTTTATAAAGGATTCGTATGTTTCAACTTTTACGGATAATGACACAAGATTCAGTAAAGCTAATTTTGTTTTAAGCAATACCGGACGATACTTTTTGTGCAATTCGAAAGAGGATATGACTTATGGAGAATATACCGAACTATGGGATATTCAGCAGAAAAAAATGCTTTGGCGTAAACCGATTCAAATTTGGTCTGTCAGTTTTAGTCCTGATGATTCAAAAATATTACAGGTTGCTCTTGACTTTGGATCAAATACAGGAGGCCAAATGCAATACATCACTTCAGAACTTTCTTTAACAGATACAAGCAATCATTTTAGAATACGCGGAGATAATGATGTGATCGCAAAACCATGTTATAGTTTAAAGGCGAATTTTATAGCCACTGCCTATAATATTTCAGCATATTATGATCAGGATCATAATTATTTGGCTAAACAATATAAAATTGATATATGGAATAAATCGCACACAATTAGTTGCAGGTTTGATACAAAAGCAATGGTGACGGTGATGGGCTTCAGTCATGATGAAAAATATCTGGTAACAGGATATGTGAACGGGAATTACAGTGTCTGGGATATTACAGATTCTATAGGTAAAGAAGTATCAACCTGTGATAATATCATTGATCCTGTGTTGCAGGTGCATAATGACGGGTATCAAAACAGGATGATGTATCTCACGAAAACCATTTACAGCAGTCAACAGGCAAATACATTCAATAAGCTATTCGTTTTAGAAAAAGGGGACTTGCCGGTGAATAAGATTCATTATTCGAATAAGGATCAATACAGTATCGTGGATCAGGGAGAAAAGTTATTATTGATCAGTAATGATAGCCTTTCTGTGATAAAAAAAATTGACTATCATTATTATAATGGATTGGTAACCATTGCAAGGGATAGCAGTATAGTGAATATGGGCGATATTGATATCACTACGAAATTAAAACATCATGATCTGGAATCATTGACAATTTATTCAAAATCTTTAGTGAATAATCTTGGGATGAATAAAATTTATCCAAAGGAACGTTATCAAAATAAAGTTCCAGATGTAAGATTCACTTTTGGGAATATCAAAAGCCTGCACAGGAATGATACGATTCTTTTAATTGCAAACACAGAAAATAACTTTCCCGTACTCAATGAAACCGGAAATGGTTATGTATATACCGGCGGGATATATGGTAATCAAATTTCGTTCATTCAGAAAAATGACCTGTCGGTTTCAACCCTCTTATCAGATAAGGGAATAAATAATCCTGTCATCAGCAATAATGGAAAGTATGTTCTGTGTATGAGATATAAAAATGCTCTTTTGAAAAAAGGCTCATTTATTTACTGCATGGATATGCAAAATAAGGAAAGGTTCACAACACCGATCAATTTTCGCAATGACAGTATTGGAAACCTGAAGTCAGCTGTATTCAGCCCTGATGAAAAAACAGTTTGTGTGTTGTCAGATCCAAGCAATTCAATTCGAGTGATCGATGCGCGATCGGGGCTGCCCCTTTTTAATTTAGTCGGACATACCGCTGCTATAGCAGGTGTCGAATATACAAAAGACAGTAAGTATGTGTATAGCTGGTCAGATGATGGTACTTGCAAGAAATGGGATATTGCTACAGGTAAATTAATCTATACTTATTTGTTTTTTCAGGATCATGATTATGCTGTGATATTGCCTGATGGCAATTATTATATTTCTTCCAGAACAGATGCAAAGTATTTAAACTTTAAAATGAACGGTCGGTTGTATAATTTCAGTCAGTTCGATCTGCAATATAATCGCCCTGATAAAGTGTTGCAGACAATGGGCAGTACTGATAAAAATTTGATAGATGCTTATCACAAGGCATGGCTTGATCGTATCACAAAATCAGGATTTACAGAAGCCACATTAAAAAGTGATCAATTGCATATCCCTCAAGTATTGATAGCAGAAGATAGTATTCCATCCACAACTCAGCAACAGGAACTGAAACTCTCTTTTCGTTTAACGGATAGCATGGTGAATATCAAACGCTATAATATTTTCATCAATGATGTGCCGTTAAATGGCATAGATGGAAAATTGCTCATGAATCCAACACATCAAACTAATATTTCACAAACAATATTATTGAGTGAGGATGAAAACAAAATAGAGTTGAATTGTACCAATGAAAACGGATTGGAGAGCAGGAAAGAAGCTGTGTATGTTAAATACAAGCCCCAAAATAAGGTACAACATAAAACTTATTTTATAGGTATCGGCATCAATCAATACAGTGCACATTCATCATTCGTAGACCTGCACTATTGTGTAAAAGATATCCGTGACCTGGCTGCTGCCTTCAAAGAAAAATTCAAAGATGATATTGTAATTGATACATTGATCGATTCTATGGCAACGAAAGAGAATATACTGGCATTGCGGCAAAAATTACTGCATACAAATGTGGATGATAAAGTGATCGTTAGTTTTAGCGGTCATGGTATGGTGGATCCCAAAGATCAGAATGAGTTTTATTTTGTTACCGGAAAAACAGATGTAAACGATCCGACACAAAACGGGATATCTTATTCTCAATTAGAAGACTTGTTAGACAGCATTCCTGCAAGAAAAAAGTTGATGCTGTTAGATGCCTGCCACAGCGGAGAATCGGATGAGAATGAATTATCAAATAATGCAGCAAATATTCCGGGAACAAAAAGAGGTGCAGACGAATTAAATATGAGTAATGAAAGCAGTGTGGAGATCATATCGGTTGCAAATGATGCAGGAAAACTAAAGCCGGGAACAACAGATATCTTTAAATTAATGAAGGAAGCGTTTGTAGATATTCGTCGCAATAACGGTGCCTATGTGATATCAGCATCACAAAGCAATGAAACTGCAGAAGAGAATAAAGAGATCAAGAACGGCGTATTTACCCATTGTTTATTGGAACAGATCAAACTAACACATTCGATCAATGTGAATGATCTGAGTATCAATATCAATAAATGTGTGAGCGATTCAACCATGGGAAGCCAGAACACCGGGAACAGACAGGAACTGGCAGAGTTCAACTGGCAACTATGGTAACTATTATTTTAAAATAATAATTCAGTATTAAAATTCTCATATGAAGCATAAACATCTTCCGCTTATATTTTCTTTTTTGATTGGGTCATTGATACATGTTCAGGCACAAATCAAACCTAACAGGTTTATGCTATGCGTGGGTATTAATAATTATTCGGGAGATCCGAAAGTTTCAACTTTCAAAACATGGGATGACAGAGAGATCAAAAACCTGCACGGTTGTTTGAATGATGTGGATACGATATCGAAACTCTTTCAAAAATATTATCAGTTTGATAAAGTGAATATCGTAAAGCTCTTAGACCAGCAGGCCAGCCGGAATGCCATCATGGATTCATTGAAAAGTATGGCTGGCAGATGCAGGAAGGGAGATTATTTTGTTTTTTTCTATTCAGGTCATGGCAGTACAGGATTTGAGAACAACAATCAAACAACATTAAAAGGTTATAGAAATACGATCGTTCCAGGCAATGCAAAAGATAAAAATGTATATGATATCGACAATGTGGAATTCAATGCATTATTTCTCAATTTTATAAAGAAGGGAGTCAAGCTAACAGTCATAACCGATTGCTGTCATAGTGGTACCAATACAAGAGGTGCAACTTTATTTGATGCAGACTCTTCCCGCGAAGTAGAATCGGCACCATATGCGAGAACTGTGGTTGAAAATATACATACCATCCGATTGGATTCTTTGGGAGCATTGACGATCGGTGCCTGTCAGGATAATCAGGAATCAAAAGAAACTACCGTAAGCGGGAAAGCATATGGCGCTTTCTGTATCAGCTTTTGCAAAGCCATTACCGAATGGCCAATGGCATCTGCGGAAAATTTATATGAAAGAACGTTGGCTAAAATCGGATTGATACGTAGAGAACAAAACCCCAATATGGAAGGTGCAAGGCGGTTGAATTTGGATATCATTGGCTCTAAGGAAGGAGAATATCGCAGGCAAACTTTTCCGTTAAATCATTTTGACCCGAATGGGTATATTGAAATAAAGGGAGGTTTTCTGGACGGATTAATGGATGGCGATATATTGGTGGAGCAAAAATCAAAAGACAGTATTAGAATACTTGCAGTACTTGGGCCATCTAATGCTTCAGTTGAAATTATAAATAGCAGCAAAAAGTTTAAGATAGCTGATGGGTTCAATGCACAATTCAGTGTATTGAATCTTGTATCTAATGCAGAGCCACCATTAAAAGTTTATGTAGGAAATGGTATTGCAGATGAGCAACTCAAAATGATCACTGCTGATGTTGCGAACCTATTTCAAAATAAAAATATCAATTGGATGATACCTTCTGTGAAGATGGTTCCTGAAGCTGTGCTTTTTTATAAAACAGATACAGCTTTAAACGGACAATGGAAATTGAACAGGAATAAAGGGAATGCTACAAAAAGCTTCTCCGATTTAAAAAGTGATGAATTGATGGGTTTACTGAATAAAAAAAATGTGTACTTGCAATTACCTCCTGAAAATTCGTTGGTAGAAAATATCAGTAAGAGATTATCACAAAAAATTAACCGCAATATTAAATTGGTAAATTCTCTACAACAGGCCGATTATGTTTTAGCGGGGCATTTGACAGATAATTCGCAAATCGAATATGGTTGGGAAAATACGCACCTCAATGATAGTACGACCGATCTGCCTATTGCAACTGATTTCTTTTCCTTTACCAATGAAACAAATAATATCACTGATAGTTTACTGAATCGCCTAAACATACTTTCAAAACTGGCTTATTGGTTATCGATTGAAACACCCGTAAAAGACAGTTCTGTTCGTTTCCCTTATTCTATCAGCATTAAAAACAGCACTCAAAAAAATAAAGCTCTTGCAGATCGCAAAACAAAAATGCGGGCAGATATGCCCGATCTGTTAGAAATCGATTTTGTGGAAGATAAATACACAAAGATGAAATGGGATAGCACCCGTTTGTTCATTTACCTTTTTTCAATGGATCCAAAAGGGAATATGAATCTGATCTTTCCGCAACCGAGAACAAGCGTGTTCAATTATCCATGGATCAAAGGCGACAATTTTGAACCATCGTATTTAGCTACCGTGAAGCATACTTCTCCCGGAAAATATCATTATTTCTTATTGGCATGCAAAGACCCGGTTATTAACCGGTCGGTATTCAATCAGCATGGTGTGAAAAGAAGCGGAGATGCTATGACAAGCGATAATCCATTAGAGATATTAATGAGTGACAGTGATTCTGATCAACGCGGTGAGATAAGAACATTCGGCAATTGGTTGTTGAAGCGTGTGGATATTATTACAGAAGATAAGAGTCAGTCAAAAAAATAATCTATGGCCTTCTTGAAAAATAGCTGCTTATTTTTTTTATCGGCGATAACGACAAATGTTATTGCACAAACCCCTGAGCTCGTTTTACAAAAGGGCCATGATGCAGCTATTAATTCGGTAAGGTTCATAAAAAACGGAAAATACATTCTCACTGCTTCAGATGACAGAATAGTGAAAGTATGGGATCCTTTCAGTAACAGATTGATATCAGAAATTAATGGTAGTCAGGAAGCTTTGAATAAAACCTATGCTGCACCTAATGGTAAATATATTGTTGCTTATTCTGACAGGTTTCCTGTTTTTTATTTCTGGGATCCATTAACAGGAAAGCTGTTGTATAAGATCGATCTGCATGAGGATGTAGATAATAATTCAGGCGATCAGGATATACGGTTCAGTCCGAGTGGTGAATTTATTGCGGTAACTAATATTGATCCTAAGACAGAAACTGCGGTAATAAAAATAGAATGGGGCGTCAATGGTAAGATCTTTAAGCCGATCAGGGATAAGTGGGGTTTTGTTGGATTTATTTCAGACAGCGTTATTTTGGAGCGTAAAGAAATAGTTTCCAATACACGAGATTCTTCAATGGTTACTTATCGTTTGTATGATTTTATTTCGAATAAAACGGAATCAGTATTTCAGGATTCTATGCATGCGCTCTCATCTTATAAGATTTTAGCTTTCCCCAAATTGGATATGCTGCCTGCAGAAAATTTAGAGATCCTTGGAAATACAGGCAGATACTTTCTTTCTTTTTGTAAAATAAACGATTCGAATTATTATCAGTTATGGGATATCAAACAAAAAAGGGTCATTCTGAGAGATACGATCAATACTGAATATCCTGAAATTGCATTCAGTCCTGATGATAAAAAATTAATGCTTCAATCTCAAAATGATGCCGGCTATATTGCTTATGAAAAAGCATTGTTCACAAATGGCAGAAGCGTAAGGCTTTTGAATGATCATGACTTTGAATCTTACAGCCCTAAAGGGAATTTATATGCAACTGCTGTTATGAGCAGAGATTCGTCTCAGGAAGCTTCAACAGGGAAAGACTATTTAAACAGATACGAGATCAATATATGGGATACTTCTCACCAATTAAAGATGCGGCTGATCTCAAAGAAAGGGATTAAAACAACGGCTTTTAGTCCTGACGAGAAATATTTTATTACAGCATATAAAGATGGATCATACAGCTTGTGGAATATCACAGATCCAATACCTGTTATTGTTACAGAAAGCGAATCTGTTTTCGATCCTGTGCTGCAATTGCATCAGGCTGAAAAACTCAATAAACTAATATTGGTAACACCCGGAACGTATTATTCAAAAGATATACATAATATCAATAAGGCTTCGTTTCAGGATTTTAAAGTCCCTTATGCTGCATCTGACAATAATGATTACGGAAGTTTTCTAAACATCATTTTTTCGCAGGACAATAAATACGGATACAGGATCTATAAGAATGGGTTGGATCTTTTTCGAAACGATAGTATCGACTGCATTCATATATTTGATAAAAACGTTGCAGACGACAACGGCAAAACCGGTAACAGTTATAAATTAGAGAATTTTGGCATTGTCAATAAGAGAGAACCAACCAAAATAATTAAGCTCAATACAAGTAATATAGCTGCAATACAATTCGAAAAGAAACAAATATTGCCACAGAAAGGAAGTGGAAGCAATGGTTCATCTAAAAAAACAGAGGAGGGATGGGTTGACAGCCTTAGTTTTATTACTGCAACCATGAAGAGATCGGAAGGGTCATTTACCGATGTGCTTTCAGCAGAAAATCCCAAATTCATTCCTGAGTACATTAGCGCATTACCTATATTGAATGAAAAAGACAATACTTATCAATATTTTAATGATGAAGGGGAAGGCATTCTTTTGTTGCGGCGATCAGATCTTTCTGTTATAAAAAGAATGAATATCCCGGAATTAAAAATCGGGGAACTGCGACATGTATTCATAAGTAAAAATAGTAAGTATGCTGTTGGCACTATTGGAAGCATGATGGAGCCGAAATTCAGCAGTATCTTTTGTGTTGACCTTACAACAGGGGCACTTAAATTTAAATCTCCTTACAGGCAATTTGGAATGAATAGTTCTGTAAAGAACGGATTGGATAATGTGGTGTTCAGTCCGGATTACAAAACGATCAGCTTTAATAATCCGGGAGAAAATTTTATTCGATTAATTAACGGAGAAAATGGAAAACCAGTGCATTATCTTGAGGGACATAGCAGTGGCATTCTTGGAATCGAATACACGCAGGACAGTAAATATATTTACAGTTGGTCGGCAGATGGCACTTGCAAGAAATGGGATCTTGCAAGCGGGAAATGGGTTTATACAATTCTTTTTTTTAAAGACCATGATTATGCGATCATTTTACCAAGTGGTTATTATTATATTTCTTCCAGAACCGATGCCAAGTATCTGAACTTTAAAGTGAATGATCGATTGTATAATTTCAGTCAGTTCGATCTGCAATATAACCGTCCTGATAAAGTGTTGCAAGCATTGGGAACTAATGATAAAGAATTGATACAGGAATATTATAAAGCATGGCAGAAGCGAATCGAAAAATCTCATTTTACAGAAGCAGCTTTGCGTGGGAATAGTTTGCATGTGCCTGAAGTAATGTTAGCAGAAGATAATATTAATGCGAATACCAATCAAAAAGAACTGCAACTTTCTTTTACTGTGCGGGACAGTTTGTATAAAATTAACCGGTATAATATTTTTATCAATGATGTGCCTCTGAACGGGATCAATGGTAAAAATATAGAAAGACAGGATCATCATGCAATTCTTTCACAACAGATAGTGTTAAGTGAAGGATCAAATAAGATCGAAGTGAATTGCAACAATGAAAATGGTGCAGAGAGCAGGAAAGAAGTTTTATATATCAATTATAAACCGGATCATCCGATACATCCTAAAACTTATTTTATTGGCATTGGTATAGACCGGTACAGTAAGTATTCATCTTTCAGAGATCTCAATTATTGTGTCAAAGATATTCGTGACCTGGCAGCGGCGTTTAAAGAAAAATATAAAGGCGATCTGGTTACTGATACCTTGTTGAATTATACTGCTTCAAAAGAAAATATTCTCGCATTGCGACAGAAGCTGCTGCAAACAAGTGTAGATGACAGAGTGATCATCAGTTTCAGCGGACATGGAATGATTGATCCTGGTGATCATGATAAATTTTATTTCGTTACAGGAAGAACAGATATTGCTAATCCTTCTGCCAATGGAATTTCTTATGATCAATTGGAAGAGTTATTAGATAGTATTCCTGCAAGGAAAAAATTGATGTTGCTGGATGCTTGTCATAGTGGTGAATCGGATGAAGATCAGATCGCAAAAGGAGAGAATATCATTCCGGGTACAAAAAGAGGAAATGATGAGTATAACACAACAAATGAAAGTAGTGTACAGATCATTGATGTGAATAAGGACGGACCTTCACATGCATCATCTACGGATATATTTAAATTAATGAAAGAAGCTTTTATTGATATCCGTCGTAATAATGGGGCTTATGTAATTTCTGCTGCACAAAGCAATGAATTTGCAGAAGAAAATAAAACTATTGGCAATGGCGTATTTACGCATTGCCTGTTAGAACAATTAAAAAATTCGGCTTCTATAAAAATAAATGAACTGAGTGTGAATATCAATAAATGTGTGAGTGAATCTACAAAAGGTGTTCAGAATACGGCCAATCGGCAGGAGTTGGCAGAATTTAACTGGCAACTATGGTAAGTTTGTTTTCATAATAAAGAATTAAAGATCGATAAATTCCTTATTTTGTTTCTTTTTAAAGACCGGGATATTATGCGTTTTAGAATATTGATATTATTGCTGACTATTTTCATTGTGCAATTTTCTTATGCACAGAATAAAGAATTGGATAGTCTGCAAAATGTATATCATAATAGTAAGACTGATGAAGAGAGTATTAAAACTTTGCTTGCTATTTCAGATGTGAATAATAATCATCATTTCACTGAAGCAGCGCTCCACTCAGCAGAAATGGCTCTTTCTTTGGCCCAGCAAAAAGGGTATAAAACAATGGCTTCTGATGCCATGCTGGCAATTGGTTATGCTTATAAAACAAGTAATGATTTTTCTAAAGCACTCGGTTATTATTTCTCTAATATTGAAGAGAACAGGAAAAATCGTATAGACAGTAATATTGTTAAAACCTATTGGTATATTTCGGACGCATACATAGAAAACAAAGCTGATTCATCACTTTTTTATGCACAATACGGATTAAACCTTGCGGAAAAAGCAAAGTACAAAAGAGGCAAGGAGTTTATGCTTTTACAACTAGCTTTTGCTTACCAACAAATTGGAAATTTTCCTAAAGCTTTACAATTTGATATCGATTATTTAAAAATTGTTGAAACGCGGCAAAACAATCAAAGAATATCTGAAGCATTACTGAATATTGCCAATTTAAATCAGTTAGAGGGAGATCACGATAAAGCATTGATTTATTTAAAGAAAGCTGAAAAATTAGCATTAGCAGGGAATTTTGACAATCTTAAAAATATATATATAAGTTTATCTGACGTATATGAGAAAACGAATGATCTGAATAATGCTTTTAACTACGCATCCATCTCACTAAAAATTGCATTTAAAAATAAAGATTCAGTTTATATCGGCCGGAGTTTTAATAATATTGGTAATGTGTATTTGAAATCAGGGAAACTCAAGGATGCCACCATCAATTATCAAACTGGGATCCCTTTTTTGAAAAAGTCTTTACAAAACAGTTTTCTATGCGAAACTTATTTGGGATTAGCAAAGATCAAACGTTCTCAAAATCAGAATGATTCGGCTATCTATTATGCGAAAGCTGACGCTGACATAGCTAACTCCTCTGAGTTAAATCAACAATATCTCTGGGCTTGTGAAATGCTGAGTGACTGTTATGCTGTTAAAAAAGAAATAGATAGTGCCTTTCTTTATCAGTCAAAAACAATGCTGATGAAGGATTCTATTTTTAATACAGATAAAGCAAAACAAGTACAAATATTAAACATTGAAGAAGATATTAGGCAAAAGGAATTGGCAGAAGCCGCAAGGGTTGAAAAAGAAGACCGTGATCATAAATTAAAGATGTTGTTGGTTGGGTTAGCTATCCCGGCTTTCTTTTTGGTTTGCATCTTTTTAAGCAGGATAAAAGTGCATACTAAAGTAGTGGAGTTTGCAGGGATATTATCTGTATTGCTATTTTTCGAATACCTCACACTATTGCTGCATCCTGCTGTAGCAGATTTCACGAATCATTCGCCTTTTTATGAGATCATCATTTTTGTTGCTATAGCTGCATTCATAACACCTATGCACCATCGAATCCAGCACTGGATGATCGATAAGCTCACCAAGCATCGCCGAACCAAGCTGCAGCAGATCCTTTCTAAAAAGATCAAATTAAAAATGCCTGAATAATATTTCTTGTTTAAAATAAAAAGGGTTCAATATTTACTATTGAACCCTTTTTAAATATAAAGAATCAGCTTTTAATAATAGCCGAAACTATAGTTTTGGATGTGATCCACCACCTGCAACTCCTTTACCTGTATCTTGTTTAGGCATTGTATCCGTCTTCATTGGAGCCATAGTATCTTTCTTGGTTGTGTCTACTGCAGGTGCTGCAGTTTCTGTTTTGGTTTCTCCTCCGCCGCAGCTATGCAGCATTGTAACTGTCATGAAAAGCATGCAGCCGAAGGCAATAACTTTTAATCCCTTGATCAATGTGATTTGTTGTTTCATGTTTTTTGTTTGATAGTTAGTAATTGGATGTTTTAGCAAAATAGGCAATAGAATTGAAAAAAGAAAATTTATGATCAAACTAAAACTACCATTTAATTCACATCCATTTCTTTTCTGCCACTTTCATTGCCTGTACGATCAACTGCAGTAACGGCAATCCTGTTTATTACAGTGGGTGCTTTATCTGTTCCTCCCACCAGTTTTAATGCTAATGAGCGATCGTTACGGTTGCATATTTTATAATTCCAAACAGTTCCTTGCCTGTAATAGATCACCCAGCGAAATACATCCGCTTCATTTGTATGTGCCCATGAAACCTGCAAACTATCAGTTGATTTTTTAAAACTAACCGAAGGTGCATCCGGTGCTGTATTATCTAACCACGGACTGGCAGGCACCAATGCTGCATCTTTATAAACCGTTTCATCCATTGCCTTTGTGAGATTCGTATTTTTCATGTCTGATGAAATATTCCAATGCACATCACCTTTACTTTGGGGCAACATACCTCTTGTGATCATGATCTGATTCAATGTTTCATCTACGGTCCTTGCACTGGTATCGCGACCAACGGAAATACCAGGCCATAAATGCCGTTGCTTTGTATTTTCGGATGACCACCATTGCAGCAGTGCAGGAAAACTTAGGTTAGGACGTTTTATCGTCCAATATAATTGCGGAGAAAAATAATCCAGCCATCCTTCATTCAGCCAAAGTTTTGCATCGGCATATAAAACATCGTACTGGTCAAATCCGGTAACAACAGATTCGGGATAACCGGGCCGCCATATTCCAAAAGGACTGATTCCTAATTTTACGGTTGGCTTTGTGGCTTTCATTTCTTTATAAATGCGTTCGATCAAATCGTTCACACTTTTACGTCGCCAGTCGCCACGGGATAATTTACCACCATCATTCTGATATTTTGTCCAACTGCTGCTATCCGGGAAATCTTCTTTTAAATTATACTCAGGATAAGGATAGAAATAATCATCGAAATGGACACCATCAATATCATAGCGCTTCACCAGATCGATCACCACATTGGTTGTAATATCCTGTACAGCTTTTTGGGAAGGATCCATCCACCAATACCCGTCTTTTAAATAAACTACCAGGTTAGGATTTGTTTTTACGATGGAACGATCACTGATATTACCACCTTTGGGATGATAGGCACGATAGGGATTTAACCATACATGCAGTTCTATTCCTCGATCATGAGCTTCTTTAACCCAGAATTCCAGGGGGTCGTAATATGGATCGGGAGCTTTGCCCTGTTCACCCGTTAAATAATAACTCCAGGGCTCCAGATCACTTTTATATAAAGCATCGGCCTGTGGTCTTACTTGAAGGATGGCTGCATTAAAATTATGTTTCTGTAAATAATCAAGCAATACGATGGCTTCGGCTTTTTGATCTGCGGTACTCAGTCCGGGTTTGCTGGGCCAGTTGATATTGGCAACCGTAGCGATCCAGGCTGCACGAAATTCGCGCATCACTTTAGGAGTAGCGGGAACAGGCTTGGTAACAGTATTATCGGTTACCGGTTTTTTCGTTGTGCTGCAAGAATTAAATATGATGACTGTACAAATGATAAGAATGCTGAAAACTATTTTCTTGATCATGATGGAGGATTTAGACTAAGTGATTCATAAAATTAGTGAAAATTGATCTCAACGGAAGCAGGTTTCCTGATCTCTGCTTTAGATCGGATAGGGAATGTTGCTATGTAAGCATGAATTGTTTCTTTGAATGGATACATTGTTCCATTGTAAGGAAACATTGTTCCATTGTAAGGATACATTGCTTCATTGTAAGGATACATTAGTACGTTGTCAGTTGAAACCATTACAGCTATCTGTAAAAAATAACCCCAAGAATTGTTGGGGTTATTTTGTCTTATTCTATTTCTTTTATTACTACCGTGTGTTTAGTATCGAACTTTCTATAAGCCCAGTTGAAGATAAGGGGGAATATGATCAATGAGAATATCATGGCACATAAAATACCTCCGATCACTACTCTGGCCAATGGTCTTGAACTTTCAGAACCGATACCATGTGAAATTGCTGCAGGTAATAAACCTATTGCCGCCATTAAAGCCGTCATCATTACAGGTCTGATCCTGGAAGCCACTCCTAAACGAATGGACTGATACAATGCATCAGGCTGATGTTTTAGCTTATTCAGGTTCTCTTTGAATTCAGTGATCAGCAAAACCCCAAATAAGATACAGATACCGAATAAAGCAATGAAACCAATACCTGCAGAGATACTGAAGTTGGTTTTAGTTATAAACAATGCTGCAATACCACCAACAATCGCAAAGGGAACATTCATAAATACGAGCCCCGCATCTTTTAAATTGCCAAACATCATGAACAACAAAAAGAAAATGAGTAATAAACTGATGGGCACTACCTGTTGAAGCCTTTTTGTGGCACGTTGCTGATTCTCAAAATCACCCTGCCATATCATATTGTATCCTGTTTTCAACTCTACTGAATTTCCCACTTTTGCCTGTGCTTCTGCAATGGCGCTTCCCATATCTCTTCCCCGTACTGAAAACTTAACTGCAGAATACCTTTCATTATCATCCCTGAAAATGAGACATGGTCCTGTTTTCATACTAATGTTCGCAATCTCTTTTATCGGCACTTTTGATCCACTTTGAGTGGGAACCATCAGGTTACCGATATCTTCCGGTGTTTTACGGAATTGCTCAGGGAAGCGCATGCGGATATCAAACTTCCTGATCCCTTCATATAAAACGGTGGCTGCTTTACCACCAATTGCCATCCCTATAACTGCATTGGCATCGGCAGTTGCAACACCATAGAGTGCCATTTTTTGCTGATCAAGATCTATATCTAATTCGGGCTGACCAATATTTTTTATAACACCCAGATCTTCAATGCCATTTACCGTTTTCAGAACATTATAAACAGCTGTTGCTTTACCTTCCATGTAATTGAGCGAATCACCGAATATCTTAACGCAAATAGAACCTTTTACACCCGACACAGCTTCTTCGATATTATCTGTGATAGGTTGCGAGAAATTAAGTTGTGCTCCCGGAATGACAGATAATTTTTTATTCATCTGGTCGATCAGTTCGTCTTTGCTGATCAACGGTTTCCAGTCGTCTTCCGGGTATAGAATAATATCAAACTCATTATTATAGAAACCGGCCACATCTGTCCCGTCATCCGGCCTTCCTGTTTGTGAAACCACATTTTGAACCTGAGGAAATGTCATCAATGATGCACGAACCTGTTTGGATATTTCAACAGACTTGTCTAAGGAAATACTATAAGGCATCTGTACTCTTAACCAGATGGAACCTTCATCCAATTCGGGCAAGAACTCACTTCCTAAAAATTTAAAAGAATATAATCCGATCACTATGATGATCAAAGAAACGATCATTGCGGTGATCTTATGACGGTAAGTAAAAGCAAATCCTTTTAATAGCCCTTTTGTAAAGAAGTTCACAAACGGATTGTGTTTTTCATGAACATTTTTATTCAGAAGCATACTGATCAAAACCGGAACCAATGTTAGCGTAGTGATCAATGCACCCAATAAAGCAAACCCTAAGGTATAAGCCAAGGGGGAGAACATTTTTCCTTCTACTTTTTCAAAAGCAAAGATTGGAAGCAAGGCTGCGATGATAATGAGTTTTGCGAAAAAGATCGCTTTACCCAATTCGGCTCCATTCTTTTTGATCAACCCCATTTTCGCCACTTTATTGAATCGGGCCATGCCCATTTCTCGCGCCTGTTTATCCAGTATCACATAAACCCCCTCTACCATCACCACTGCACCGTCGATGATGATACCAAAATCGACTGCACCTAGTGATAACAAGTTTGCACTCATTCCCATCAAACGCAAACAGATGAATGCAAATAATAAGGAGAGCGGTATGATAATGGAAACAATTAAAGTGGTACGCCAGTTAAACATAAACAGCGAAACGATCAATGTTACCAGCAGGATACCTTCAACCATATTATGCATCACTGTATTGGTTGCAAAATGGATCAGGTTTTCACGATTATAAAAAGGGACGATCTTTGTATCGGCAGGTAAAATGCTTGTATTTAGTTTTTGAACCTTCGCTTTCAGTCCTTCAATGACCTGTGAAGGATTTTCGTTTTTACGCATCACAACGATGGCTTCAACCACGTCATTCTCATTTGTTATGGTACGGTTGCCTGCAGAATCAACAATGGCATCCGATCTTCCCACCAAGCCTAACCGAGGCAGGTTAGAGATCTCAACATCGGCCAGATCTTTCACCAATACAGGAACACCATTTATGTTTTGAACGATCACGTTTTTTATTTCATTGATATCATTCAATAAGCCAATACCCCTAACTACATATGCCTGATCGTTTTGAATGATGATATCCCCACCGATATTGATATTACTTTTTTGAACAGCAGAATAAACATCCAGTGGCGTAATACCAAGGTTTGTCAACTTTCCCGGGTCAACTTTAATTTCATAGGTCTTTGTTTTACCCCCAAAACATACCACATCTGCGATACCCGGTACTGAACGAAGTTGCCTGTCTACTACCCAATCCTGAATTGTTTTTAATTCTCTTACATCCCTGAAACTACTCTTTAAGGTATAACGAAATATTTCTCCTGTTGGGCCTGTTGGTGGCTGAACGGAAGGGCTTACATTTTCAGGAAGATCTGCATCACCTAAAAGATTGTTTACCTGAAGTCTGGCTTCTTCATTGGTTACTTTATCTTCAAAGACAAGTTTTATATAGGATAACCCGAATATACTTGTTGAACGCAGACTTGTTTTTTTCTGCACCGGGTTCATTGCGATCTCAATAGGGATGGTTACAAACTTTTCAATCTCTTCGGCACTGCGTCCCGGCCATTGAGTAATAATAGTAACTTCTGTATTGGTTACATCAGGGAATGCCTCAATCGGCATTGTTTTAAAAGTAATGATACCAACTATCAGCAGTAGCAATACAGACAGCAGGATGAAATATTTATTTTTTAGTGAAAATGCCAGTATGCTCCGTAAAATCTTACTCATAATAGGGTGTTTAAATTTAATTAACTGTTCAGTGCATCATAGATGAGGAGTGCTTGTGAACCTATGATCTTATCACCTTCCTTAACACCGCCAGCTAAATAAGTCTTATTGCCAACTGAATTTATGACCTGAACCGGAACAATTTTTACATCTTTATTGCTTTTATAAACCAAAACAAAATACTGACTGTGATCGAATATTAATGCTGAAGATGGAATACTTAAAGCTTTTTTATTCTCTTTATAGTTTACTGTAACATTTGCGAACATTTCTGGTTTCAGCATATAATTTTCATTCGCCAATACCACCCTCACTTTCATAACCTTATTGGCAGGATCTAAAACGTTGAGGATCTTATCAACTTTTCCTTTGAATACTTTATCAGGGTAGGAGAGTGTTGTAATATCAACATTATCGCCTATGTGGACCAAACTGATATTTGATTCGTAAACATTGGCAATTATCCAAACATTTTTTAAATCAGAGATCGTAAAAAGGCTGGTTGTATTATCTGTCCTGATAGACATATTGTTCGTTGCAAACTTTTGTACTATGAACCCGCTGATGGGTGCTTTAACTGCATAGTCGCCATTGGTATTCCCTCCATTGATCTTTAATACTTTATTTACTTTATCCAATGCGGCTTTTGCCTGATCATATCCTGCTTCTGCAGTTAACAGATCTTTTTGCGAGGTAAGCCCGCTGCTAAACATATCCTGTGTGGCATCCAGGTTTTTCTTTGCGACTTTTAAATTGGTCTCGGCATTTACAAGGTCGTTACTGTAGCCTGCCATCTCTGAACTTTTGATGACTGCCAATACCTGCCCTGCGTTCACATAATCACCCAGCATTACTTTTATGTCCTGCAGGTTGCCGCTAACCATTGGATAAACAGGGATCACATTATCGTCATTGAAAGCAACTTTTCCGGTAAGTGTGATCGCATCAGTTAATTGAGATATCTGTACAGTATCGATCTGCAGATTTTTTGCCAATGTATCAGGAATGATATACTGCTGCTTTACATTCGTATTTTTTTCATCTGCATGTGTACAGGCTGCAAATAAAAATGTGACCAAGATGATACTGCCGAAAGACCTGATCAAATATTTCTGTATAAATTTTTCCATCTTAAATATGTTTGAGATCATTGATTAAAAAAGTTAGTGCCCGTGTAAAAATTAATATCTTCAAAAGACTGAACCCTGTTGAATTGTATAGAATTAATCTGAAGTGTGTTTTGTTTATAGGAATCATAGAAATCCAGGAAGTCAAGTAAGCCTATGTTTCTTTTCTGATAATTGATCAATACTTCATTTAATAAACGGTCAAAATCATTTACGAATTTAGGATCTATATTCTGGTAAAGTTTATTATTGTCAAATGCTTTTTGTAAAGCCCTTGCAATTTGTTCTTCTACCGTAGCCTCGGTATTTTTTTGAGAGGCCATATTGAAATCGATCAGTGATTTTGCAGATTTTATATTACCCTGGTTGCGGTTAAAAAAAGGAAGATCAATCGCAATACCCGCAGAACTATAATTCATTGCATAGCTGCCCTGCCGGTCGTATGCCAATGAAGCAGTTAGATCCGGCACAGCCAAAGCCTTCTGATAATTGTAATTCAGCTTGCTGATATCAGTATTCTTCTTGGCGATTTGCAGATCTGTCCTGTTTTTGTATGCGGTATCTATCAGAGTGGCAAGAGAATATTGCAGCGGACTTAATGCGGAAACTTTCTTATCAAGTTGAGGTTGTATATACAGCCCCTTCACTTGTAATACCATTCTCAATTCACTTTCCGTATCATTGATCTGATTGAGAAGATCGTTATATTCACTTTGTAAACTGTATAACTGTGCTTTAATTCTGATCACTTCCTTTTCAGCAATATATCCTTTGCCCTCTTGTTGATTAAAGGCTTTTACTACTTGCTGCAGATAGGCGATCTCTTTGTCATACACTTTAACCGATTGCTGCAAATAATAAATATTGAAGAAGTCTGTTCGTAAAGTGTATTTTAATGTTCGTATTAGATCGTACAATTGAAATTCAGCTAATTGCGCATTTGCTTCAGCAATTTTTATTTGCTTATTCCTTTTTCCTGCCAGTAAGATCAACTGCGATACAGAGGCAGCGTTCTCACTGTTTGAAAAGAAGGATGAATGCGGGATGTTGGAATTAGGATCATCAATCGGGATCAGCGGACCTCTTGAAAATGAAAAGTTAGGATTGGGTAAAAGCTTCGCCTGAATGATCAGTGCTTTTTGCGCATCCACATTATACTTCTGAGCTAATAACAAGAAATTATTGCGTAAGAATATATTTTCTGCACTGTCTAATGTTACAGAGATAGAATCTGTAAACAATTGATTATTTGATTTGGGTTGACTGATAGCAGCAGAACTAAAAAAAATAAAAGCACTTAAGAAGTACTTACTGTACGCTCTCATAAAATATAATTTATAAAATATGAATCCAAAAGTATTGAATCATTTTTTAATGATGATAATAGCATTTATTATAAACCTTTTTAAAAATTGTCTAAGCAAGTTTAGGAGGGGGAGGATTGATCTCATTTAAATAAGCGTATTCATACTTCTCTTTGAGTAAGACTATAAAAGGCGCTTTGCAAATCGTAATGTTTGCATTTGTTTCATCTAGCGAATTCCCGAATATCTTCAAGGATAAATGCTTGATGATCTGTGATTTTGATGCTGTTGTTTCTTTTTGAAATTCCGGGAATGCATCTTTATTACCCAACATGACTTCTGCTACAAATTCTGTTATGGAATTAAAGTAGTTGAAATCTTCAATGACAACGGTTGATGCTATAGGTTGAAAGTCAACTGCATCAATGCTTAGATTAATGATCTGTATTGCAATTAATGCAACCAGTAATTGGACTGATATCTTTTTAACTGCAAGTTTCACAAATACAAAAATAAGGGTAAGCTGTACTAAATTGTTTGTTAATATTATGATAATGCGACACTAAATCTGGCGATTATAAGATAGTTAAAAATGCCATGCCTTCGTATCGAAATTTCATTTCTACAGTTTAGAATGATCTCTCCAGGAATGGAGAGATCTTTTTTAACCTTAATTCAGACTTCAGGCAGGAATACCTCATGTATGAATGTCTTTCAGAGTATTATCAGGATGCAGGTTTAACCTGTATTGCTCAATTTTTCTGTACAAAGTAGCGATCCCGATTTTTAATAGCCTTGCGGTTTCAGCTTTATTACCTCGGGTGAAATTTAGTATTCGAATTATATGATTTTTTTCAACAGTTTCAAGATCGAGCGTAGGGCTACCGGCAGAAACTGCTTTGGCAGATCTGTTGTCAATATCAGCAGGAAGGTGTTCGGCAGTTAACAAACTGCCTTCCGCCATGATTACTGCTCTTTCAATCACATTCTTCAGTTCGCGTATATTACCCGGCCAATGATGCTGCTTCAATTTTTCGATCATATCGGTACTCATCTCTTTTACATTTTTGTTTAATTTTTTTGAGAATACATCGATATAATATTTAGCCAATAAAGGAATATCATTTCTGCGTTCCAATAAGGAGGGCAGATGAAGCGTAAATACATTGATCCTGTAAAAAAGATCTTCCCTGAAATTTCCTTTCTGAACTTCTTCGTATAGGTTTTTATTGGTGGCACAGATCAAACGAATATCTGTATTGGAAGATTTGGTGGCTCCCAGTTTTATAAATTCATTTACTTCAAGAACACGCAATAGTTTGGCTTGAATATCAAAATCAAGTTCACCTATTTCATCCAGAAATAAGGTTCCTTCATCCGCTTCTTCCATTAAACCTACTTTGTCTCTTACCGCCCCAGTAAAAGCCCCCGCTTTATAGCCAAACAACTCACTTTCCAGCAATTCTTTAGAGAAAGCGCTGCAGTTGATCGCTACAAAGGGTTTATTTGATCTTGTGCTTGCCGTATGGATCGCTTTAGCGAATAATTCTTTTCCGGTACCGGTTTCGCCTAATATCAATATTGAGACATTAGTGGCGGCTATCTTTTTGGCCAAACCAATTGTTTCCTGCAGCAAGGGTGATTTGCCAATGATATTATCAAATCCAAATACGATCTTAACTTCTTTTTCCAGCTTGGTCAAACGCTTTTGTAAGTTTACTTTTTCACAGGCCTTATGCAATAATGGAATGATCTTGTCATTATCATCTCCTTTTGTGATATAATCAAATGCACCGTTCTTCATGGCTTGAATTCCTTCTGATATATTGCCATAGGCGGTAATGACTATTACTTCAATATGCGGAAACTCTGTTTTACACCTTTTAATATATTCAACACCGCTACCATCCGGTAAATGAACATCACAAAGAAGCACATCAATATGTTCACGTTGCATCACTCTACTGGCATATCTCAGGTCAGTCGCTTCAAATACCGTATAGCCTTCTAAAGAAATGATTCTTTTTAAAAGGGTACGTAATCTGTTCTCGTCATCAATAACTAATATTTGCCCGATCGACATAAAGCAAATTTTATTATAGTGATTTTTTATATAAGTAGGCAACTTTTAATTCTTTCCTATAGTCGTCGTAACTTATAAGATCAGCTTCATTTCTGATGCCATCCAACAAGTCATGAAATTTTAAATTATCAGGAAAGCTTTTCTTTAGATTGGCAATTGTTAATGGGACCAATTCATCACTGCCATTTACACTGAAGTAATAGTATGTTTTTCTAAGGTTTCCTTTATTGGCATCCGCAGTTGTTGTTGCATCATGTTTATATACAAAGAATGGTTCTGAGAGAATAATGTGGTACAGCTCATTTTTATAAAACCTATAATCTTCATTATTAGTATCACGATAACCAAATACTTGTTTTTTTGAAAGTGTTTTGGTTTCACCATTCACAATAACTTTGATAGAAGAGGAAGCAAAAAATTCGTTTAATATTATTTTGTCGCTCGTTTCATAGCTCAAACGGTGATTCTTAAAGTCATCCATCGATAAATATAATCCTTTGCCTGTTGCGGGTTTAGTTTGTATTTCTGTAAATGAACAAGAAATAACCAACAATAGAATTGCACTGAATAGATTGTTCTTTTTCATGATTATTTGTTTTAAGAAGTGATGTTTTTGTTAATGTGGAACTTTATTAACAAGATGAAACAAGTAACAACAAGTACTAAAAGAATGGACTCAATTAAGTAAAACGCTGTTACCATTGTTTTCATCTTGATGGGTATGAATGAACGGGGAGTTAAAATCTGGCGATCAGGGCTACAATAACTCTTTGTTCTGATTTTACTAAATCAGGTTGCCATCCGCCCCAACTATTTAATGGCGGTGCAATGCTGGCACCACTGGAAGTATAGGTATAAGCCCCTGTATTTGAAAATCCGGTAGGAGAAGTAACACCACCGGCTCCGGCAAAATATTCGCTTAATTCTGCACTACCAGGTGCAGCTCCGATATTTATCACGTTGCGGTAAACATATTCGAACTTTAATGTCAGGTTTTGGCTGATTAAAAAATCAAAGGTTGTAGAGAAATCAAGTGCATTGAAAGTAGAGCCCGGGCCTGTTTGACTTTGAAATAAAGTATCAGCATAACCTGTTGGGGCAAGAACTAAATATTGTCCCGGATTATGCATATAACCACCGCCGAAATTCCAGGCAAACTTATCTCCGAACCAAAACCTGTTGTAGAACATTCCACTAATAAAATTTTGTGCCGTTGTTCCGGGTTTCTTTCCAAAAGCACTAACTCCATCTCCATTCTCAAACCCAAAATCACCTGTTAAACTAAATGCAGCTTTGGTGATGAACTTTCCTTTGGGGCGATTTACATAACGAAGCTGATAACTATTATCACTATGAAAACGGAACCTGTTTGGCGCGCCCTGATCATCTTTCCCATAATAGTTATTGAATACATAATCCACTGTTTCCTTCGGTCTGTAATAAATGGATGCACCAACACCAGGAGAATGATTGAACATGCCATAGCTCTGCCATCCGTTGATCATCCAGAACTCAACTTTTAATTTATCAGTTGGGAAGGTTTGTAATCTTAGACCATTAAAAAACCAGGGTGTATTATCCGAAGTATAAGAAGGCTGGTATCCCCAATTCTCAAAATTATTATAGGAGAATAGCCCGATATAAGACATAAAAATACCTGCATCTAAATTAATCCCATGCCATTTGTCCCAATGGTACCCTGCATATGCTTCACTGATGTTACGGTAAATGGTTTGCAGGTCATATTGACCTTTATAGGAGCTCCCGTCATTACGCGGAACAACAGTAGAGCGTGTTCCAAACTGCATCATGATCCTGCCTCGAATATGATCTACATGTATATCACCGCCAAATCCAAGATAGGAGAGCTGCAATTCATTATTTCTGGCCAGTGCCGTTGAACCTACTACTGTATTATCAATTGGATTATTGAATGAATGTGTAGCATTTAGATCAAGTGTGATATCACTTGTAAAATATTTCGAATCAATCAAGGGCGGGCTTGTCTTACGACTGTTCCCATTCAACCACGAAAAATCCCCGAAAGCAAATGGGTCTGTTGCTTTTGGCGTAGAATCGGGTATGACCATATTTTTATTTGCTTTGTTGCTGACTGTTTTTATCGCTAAATCTGTATTTAAGCCGGTAATATTCTTTTGTGATATTGCTTTTATCTCGCTATATGATCCTGCGTTTTCAGTTGCCGGCATCACTTCTTTTTCATGATTCGTGTTGTTTTTGTTAATGGAAACTGAATTGTTTTTTTCATCAGTACCCAGAGAGCTGTTTGCTTGTTGAGTAAAACCGCTGTAACAAATCTGGAAACATAATAGCATTGCTGCTGAAGCCTTAATGATAATTCTGTTCATAATTAAATCTTTTGATTGTTAGTTTTTCGTTGTCTCTTTTCCTATTGCAATACAAACTGTTAGTACTTCATCTGAGTATAATTCACAGGTGAGTCAATGCATATTTTGTGATCGATCAAATATGTGAACTACTATTTCGAAAAAATATGCCAAGCCTAAAAAACAAATAATTAATTAATAACATAAATCAATACTGAATGGGGTTACAGGCATGAGCATAAAGAAACTTTCACTTTTTATAGGGTCGGCAAAAGCTATCATTGTGATAGGATTCTATCAAAATGAACTGCCGTTTTGAAAGGACCATTATCGTGTTGAAAGCAATTGAGACCTAGAATTAAAGCATGTTTGTATGAAGTCAAATGAGTAGCCGGTATTTTTAATAAGAACCATTCATATCAACGTGAGTACTTCAAACTTTATCATTTTGGAATAGTTTCTCATTTCGACAGGATTCCATTCACCCTCAGAAATATTATTTTGGTTTAATTGATCATTGGAAATGCTTTGTCTTATTGGATCAGCTGTTATAGGGCTAATGTTTTTTTTGCAGTGGTATATAATTTGAGATTTATACTGTTTAGTAACTACTAAAGTTTAATTCATCGTAAACGGCCATCCATCAACCCTGATAGAAAGGCTAAAAAAAATATCAATTATGAAAGCAGCAACAGTATTCGCATTACCGGAATTATCCTTTATCAAACCGGATATTGAAGAGAGAGTTATCGAGATCATGCGTAACCTTTTCTTTGTAGAACCCTACAAGGTTACTAGTGAAGCATCTTTGCGTGATGATCTGGGTGTTGATTCATTGGATATCTATGAAATGATCCTAGCAGTAGAAAGAGAATTTCATATTCAAATACCGGACGAAGATGCCGAAAAGCTGATCACAGTTGGCTCCGTAGTGAATTATGTTGAACGAAAATTGAGCTAACTTAAATTTTATACAGAATATTTAAAGAAGAACAGTTCATTTGAAATGAACTCCCTTTTCGATGGAGAATATTATAAAAAGAAAAGCTTCGGATTATCCGAAGCTTTTCTTTTTGATAGTATAATGTCTTGAAATTTATTTTTTCTTTTCTTGATTATTACGTCCCAACGGTCTTGTTCTTCCAAAATCAACCAGGATAGGAGCCGCAACAAAAATAGAAGAGTAAGTACCTGTGATCACACCGATCAACATAGCGAATGCAAAACCTCTGGTTACTTCACCACCAAAGATGAAGAGGATCAATAAGGTCAGGAATACTGTCAATGATGTCATGATGGTACGACTTAATGTATCATTTACAGCTTTATTGATGATGGCCCCTTTTTCAGCGCCTCTCATGGTTCCGCTGTATTCGCGGATCCTGTCAAATACAATTACAGTATCATTCATCGAGAAACCGATCACCGTTAATATGGCTGCGATAAAATGCTGACCGATCTCTAATGGGAATGGGACAAACGATCTTAAAAATGAGAATACAGCTAATGTAACGAATACATCATGTAATAAGGAAACAATGGTTCCCAAAGAATATCTCCAGTCGCGGAAACGGATAAAGATGTATAAACAGATCGCGATCAATGCAAATACAGTCGCTTTTTCTGCACCTAATTTCAGATCTTCTGAAATAGAAGGCAATACAGTTTGATAACTTACTTTATAATTCTTATTGAAATCAGTATAAGTAGTTCCTTCAGGCAGATGTTTTTGTAATCCGTCAAACAATGCTTTTTCAACGATTGAATCAACATTTGCTTTATTGTCCTTGATCAGATAAGCAGTTGTAATGGCTAACTGATTATTGGTACCGATCGATTTTATTTCAGGAGACTCATTACCCAATGTTTTCTTCAGATCATCTCTGATGGCATCCGGAGAAACAGGTTTGTCGAATCTGATGGTATAACTGCGACCACCTGCAAACTCAACTCCCTGATCAAAACCATGGAAGAATGAACCCACACCTAAGATCAATACAACTACTGAAATACCATAAGCGATCTTTCTGTATTCGATGAATTTGAAAGAAGCATGTTTGAATATTTTCTTGGAAACCCCGGTAAAATACTGGAAGTGACGATTCTTGGTAGTATAAAAATCTGTTACCAATCTAGATACAAGGATACCGCAGAACAATGACAGTACGATACCGATCATCTGTGTAGTTGCGAATCCTAATACAGGACCTAATCCAAAATAGAATAAGATGGCTGCAGTTAAGAAAGTGGTAACGTGAGCATCTAATACAGGAGCCAGTGAACGCTTATAACCATCATTCACAGCCTGTTGATAGCTTTTCCCCTTCGTTAGTTCTTCCTTGATACGTTCAAAGATGATAACGTTGGTATCTACTGCCATACCGATGGTCAATACCAAACCGGCAATACCTGCAGCGGTTAAAGTAAAGCCCAGGGCACTTAATATACCAATCGTGAACAATAAGTTTAAGATCAATGCTGTATTGGCAACCCATCCGCCGGTATTATAATACAACAGCATCAATGCGAAGATCACAATGAAAGAGATAAGGAATGATAAAGAACCGCCTTTGATGGCAGCTTTACCTAAAGTTGGACCAACCACCTGGCTCTGTACAATTCTTGCAGGAGCCGTTAATTGTCCGCTGGTAAGGATCTCAGCAAGGTCTTGTGCATCTTTTAAAGTATAGTTACCGCTGATCTGTGAATTACCTGTTGTAATGGCATCATTCACATTTGGAGCGCTGTAAACGATATTATCCAATACGATCGCAATGGGTTTATCAATATTTCTGGCGGTCATTTTTGCCCAAACATTGGTACCTATCGGTTTCATGTTCATTTTAATGGCAATACGACCACGTTCGTCAAAATCCTGTTTGGCATCTGCCACCTGATCACCTTCCAGTTCAGCCTGGCCATTGTCTAATGTTTTGATCGCATATACGGTAAGGAAATTCTTTGCTTTAGGATCCTCACTTTCCGTTTTTCCAAACATGAATTGCAAGGTAGAAGGGAACTTATTCTTTACCAGCTCCATTCTCAGATAACTGTTGAATAAACCTGTATCTTTTGTTTGGATAGTTGCAATTGCACCCGGATAGATCAATTTACCTGTACTGCTACGGTAAGGTTGAGAACCCGGTAATAATAATTTCCTTAAAGGGTTGTCGTTTGACTTGATCTTATTGGTATCAGTAACTGCGTTTTTATTACCGCTTGCAGCTAACTGAGAAAGTGTTGCTGTTTTTGAGGTATCTGTTTTTGCAGCAGCAGCAGTGTTATCAACCGTTTTCTTTACTGTTGTATCGGCAGCTTTTGTTCCATTCAGATAATCCTGTAATGCTTTATCAGCATTGATCAAACCATTTACCAATTCCTGACTTTCGCCGGTATATACTTCAAAGAATTGAAGGTTGGCAGTGGATTGTAAGTTATTACGAACTCTTTCAGGATCGGTAACACCTGCCAATTCAATATTGATGATGCCTTTAGAGGGATCGGGATTGATATTGGGAGAAGATAAACCAAAACCGTCAATACGAGTACGCAATACACGCAATGTGTTATTGAATGCTGCTGTTGACTGGACTTTCAGATAACTGCTAACTTCATCATCACTGGAAGTAAACTTGATCTTACTGTTGCTGCGTGTTGCAAAGAATGGGGCTAAATTCCCTGAAGGATTAATTTTTTTATATTCTTCTACAAACAAAGTGATCAGATCAGCGCCGCTGTTTGCTTTTCTAACAATGGCAGCATCCAATGCCTGATTGAATTGTTTATCTTTTGTAAAGTCGGCCAGAGATTTGATCAATCCGTCAATACCCACTTCCATGGTAACACTCATTCCACCTTGCAGGTCAAGACCCAGCATCAATTCTTTATCTTTTGCATTACGATAGGTGGTCAGACCGAAAGGTCCGATATTACTGTCTTTCGTGCTATCGAGCAAACGTTTCAGAATTCCTTCTTTACTCTGTTTCAGGGTATCGTTATACAAAGCTTTCAACTCTGCACTATTCGGATACTTTTGTTCGGCAGACGGATAAGTAGCTTTTACCATTTTATCGGCTTTGGCTTCCATATCGCTTTCATGGTTACGAACCAACCAGGTAAAAGACAATTGATAAATACAAATTAAAATGAGGGCAATCGCAAAAAAGCGCACTAAACCTTTCAGTTGCATACTAGTAAGGATTTATGATAATTTTTAGAGTGGGCAAAGATAGGGGAATGACAATGATATTTTGCAGAAAACTGATTGATAATAACGGTTTTTGCTCAAATGAGGGGCTGTTCTGAATCTTCGGGCTTTTTGCCGTTTAGTTTCTTCTTTTTGCTTATTAATTCCAGCCATTGCTGTTCATTCATTTCCCAGCGATAATTTTGATAAAGAAAGCCCATGAATACAGATAGGATGGCAATTGTCAGGAAAAGTATAACCGGACTTAGTTTACTGTTGGCTTCCATATTGGCCCGCTGGTACCATCCGGTGACAAGCAATAAAATGATGGCTATTCCAATGATCAAACCGGAAGAGAGTCCTTTCAGGAATTGCTTTAGGTTCTTTTTCTGTTGCATCCTTTTCTCTCCCCAAAAAAGAATGAATGCCTCCTCTTTTTCTGTAAGCATGAAACAAAGATAGCTGTGGTTGTTGAACAACTATTTATCAAGAATGAAATGTTTTTTTTCTATATAAATCTTTAAACACCTTATTTTCGTTTAGATTTTTTTTAAGGATTCAAATATCTCTTTATGCAATTGCTCAAAAAGCGTGGAATACTGATTTTTTGGTTTGTCTTAATAATTGATTGTTATTTTATTTACTCAGGCCAGGAGTTGTACAGAATAGCCACCAAAACCGTTTTAGTACCTATCTTATTATTCTATATATTCTTAAATGCCCGAAAGAATTATTATAAGAACACCAAGACCTTTATTTTTCTGGCATTCATCTCTGCCTGGTTAGGGGATATATTGTTACTCAATAAGGGCAATACATTTTTTCTGCTGGGTATGGTAGCATTCATGTGTGCCCATATATTATTTGCGCTTACATTCTACCGGATCCACAAATTGCAGATATTTAAATCTCAGGAGGCTTTTATTACTGCCCTGATACTTGTTTTTCTCTGTTTCGAGCTGTATAAATTCATCACACCCGGATTGGGAGAGTTTTTCAAAATACCGGTGATCATTTATATGGTAGCCATAAGCACTATGGTCATCACAGTTGCCAATTTACTCAGCAGCAGTGCCAGAAAAACAAGTGCCATGATGTATTTTCTTCCGGGTGCCGCATTATTTGTTATATCAGATGCGTTGCTGGCTTTGCAAACCTTCATGTTTTCCGATATCGACCTGTTAAGTATTAGTGTTATGCTGAGTTATGGCTATGCACTGAGTCTTTTCTCTGACGGGTTTAGTAAATTATTGAAAGGATAGACCCATACCTCATTATTACATGCTTCGTCTCTTTCTGCTGATTTCTTCGGGAGTTCTTCGAGAGCACTCGAACAAAACAGCAAGCATATAGCAGGAGATTACGAAGAAATCACGAAGAAAGGGATATAAATGTTGGATATTAGATGCTAAATGTTACATGAGGTTTACCAAAAAGCAAAAGGAATAGTACAGTAGCGTTTAAATTAAAAGCATACATTATTGGCTGAAACAAAAATCCCTTCTGAATTCTTTCAGAAGGGATTTTTTATAGGTAACGAGGTTTGTATTAATATCCACCCATACCGCCCATATCAGGAGCGCCACCGCCCATTGGAGCTGATTCAGGTTTTGGTTTGTCGGCCACCACACATTCTGTGGTCAATAACATACCGGCAATAGAAGCTGCATTTTCCAAAGCTACGCGGCTTACTTTAGTTGGATCGATTACACCAGCTTTAAATAAGTTTTCATACACTTCAGTTCTTGCATTAAAACCAAAATCACCTTTACCTTCCTTGATCTTCTGAACTACGATAGAACCATCAATTCCTGCATTTGCAGTAAGGATACGGATTGGTTCTTCTAAAGCACGGCGAACAATAGCCATACCTGTTTGTTCATCAGCGATCTGACCTTTTACTTTTGGTTCTAAAGCTTCAATAGCGCGGATATAAGCTACGCCACCACCGGGAACTATTCCTTCTTCAACAGCAGCACGTGTTGCATGTAATGCATCGTCAACTCTGTCTTTCTTTTCTTTCATTTCAACTTCAGTAGCAGCACCTACATATAAAACTGCAACACCACCGGCTAATTTAGCCAAACGTTCCTGCAATTTTTCTTTGTCATAATCAGAAGTGGTATTTTCAACCTGTGCTTTGATCTGATTAACACGTGCAGTGATATCGGCTTTCTTTCCTTTACCGCCCACAACTGTTGTATTGTCTTTATCAATGGTAACACTTGCAGCCTGACCTAAGAAAGTCAGATCAGCAGCTTCCAGTTTATGACCTAATTCTTCACTGATCACTGTTCCTGCAGTTAATACAGCAATATCTGTCAGCATTTCTTTTCTTCTGTCGCCAAAACCGGGTGCTTTTACAGCAGCTACTTTAATAGTACCGCGTAATTTATTTACAACCAATGTTGCCAATGCTTCACCTTCCAGGTCTTCAGCAATGATCAATAAAGGACGACCGCTTTGTGCTACTTTTTCAAGGATGCTGAGGATGTCTTTCATTGCAGAGATCTTCTTATCATATATTAATATGTAAGGGTTCTGCAATTCGGCCTGCATCTTTTCGCTATTGGTTACGAAGTAAGGAGAGATATAACCGCGATCGAATTGCATACCTTCTACAATGTCAACGGTAGTATCAGTTCCTTTTGCTTCTTCCACAGTGATCACACCTTCTTTACCTACTTTAACGAAAGCTTCAGCAATTAATTTACCGATTGTTTCATCATTGTTTGCAGAGATGGTTGCCACCTGCTGGATCTTCTTGCTATCGTTTCCTACTGCCTGAGATTGAGCTTTCAAGCTTTCGATCACAATGCTAACCGCCTTATCTATACCGCGTTTCAGATCCATTGGATTGGCACCTGCAGCCACCATTTTCAAACCTTCACTAACGATGCTTTGAGCCAGGATGGTTGCAGTAGTAGTACCGTCACCTGCAATATCAGCAGTTTTAGAAGCTACTTCCTTCACCATTTGAGCACCCATATTTTCAATAGGGTCTTCCAGTTCAATTTCTTTTGCAACAGTAACACCATCTTTAGTTACCTGTGGTGCACCGAATTTTTTCTCTATCACTACATTACGACCCTTTGGTCCTAATGTAACTTTTACGGCGTTGGCTAAAGTGTCAACCCCTTTTTTCATTCTATTTCTTGCTTCGATATCGAAGAAAATTTGTTTTGCCATTTTTCTTAAAGTTTAAGAAGTTTAATGTTTAAAAAGTTTAATGTTTTGTTTAAGAAACACTAAGATTTTTTCTTCCTCCCCTTTAGGGGTTGGGGGTATTATACAATTGCGAGGATATCGCTTTCTCTCATGATCAAAAGGTCTTGACCTTCGATCTGAATTTCGGTACCGGCATATTTGCCATACAGAACATTATCGCCAACTTTTACAGTAACTGGCTCATCTTTTTTGCCTGTTCCGGCTGCCACTACTATGCCACGTTGAGGTTTTTCTTTTGCAGTATCAGGGATGATAATGCCGCCGGCAGATTTTTCTTCGGCAGCTGCTGGTTTTACAATCACTCTGTCGTGGAGCGGAGTAACATTCAGCTTCTTTGTAGCCATATGGTTTTGTTTTTAGTTTTTGAAAATTAATAAATACGTTAGCCTTTAGGCTATTATCGTGCCGATGGACCTTGTCAAGCCAAATTTTCAGGATTATCCCCAATTGGTTTGCCCTTTTGACCAGCCTGTCATAAGCGGCGGCAAAGATGCAGCAAGTTTCCGATACAGAGTGCCAAAATTTCATTATCTCCCCGAATCAATGATTTCATTTTGAGGCACAACCTTAATCTGCTACATTTGCTGCCTCAAATAAGCTCTTATTTAATGATCAGCAGAAGAAATATCCGTGTTAAAGTAATGCAGCTGTTATATATCATCGAAACGGTTCATGATCAGCAGGCATTCAAGAACCCGGTCACTGAATTACAGAAGCAGATAGACCAAAGCAAAGCATTATTCGTTTATTTAATTTATTTCCTTACAGAAGTTGCCCGTTACGCGGAAACTGATTCTATACACAGGGCTTCCAAAAATATCACATCACACGACGATCTGAACGTAAATACCAAAATTGCAGGTAACCAGTTTTTATGGGAGATCATTGAATCTCCATCTTTCAAAAAGGCTTTGGAAACGGAAAAACCACAGTTATCGATCGACAGAGACCTGTTGCGTAAAATATATAACTCGTTGGTTGAAACAGAGCAATATAAAACCTATTCAACCGAAGCAAGCAGAGAGAAGAAAAAAGAGAAGGAGATCCTGCAGCTCATCTTTACTGATCTAATGTTACCGAACGAATTATTTGAATCTCATATCGAGGAATTATTTTCAAATTGGGATGATGACGGAGAAATGATGAGTCAGCTGGTATTGAACTTTTTGCAAAAGCCCGCTGCTTATAATCTGCAGGAGATCATCTCGCCTGATAAATGGCAGTTTGCAAAAACCTTATTGACCACAGTGATCGATAAGAAAGAATATACCCTGGAACTGATCAAACCCAAATTAAAGAATTGGGATGCCGACCGTATCGCATTGCTCGACATGGTCATCATCAATATGGGTATTTGCGAATTGCTGTATTTTGAGACGATCCCCACAAAAGTCAGCATCAATGAATATATTGATCTGGCAAAGGATTACAGCACGGAGCAGAGCGGACAATTCATTAATGGTATACTCGATAATATTCACAAAGAGTTAATGGCGGAAGGAAAAATTCAAAAAATAGATTTTAAACAAAAGGCTCATTAGATTTGCAAAAAATACAGCTATGAAATATCTTTTCATTTCAATGTTGGTTGTGGTTTCGATATTCTCCTGCAAGAATAAAAGTGAAAGAGAAATGGAGGCTAATCAAAAAGTTGCAGCAGACAGCAGCAATTATACTACTGTTAAATGGATCGATTCGATTGTGAAATTCGGAACCATCAATAAAGGAGATACGATCAGTATTAAGTTTAGATGCCTGAATACCGGTAACAAACCTTTGGTATTGGTAAATGTAAGACCCGGTTGTGGTTGCACCGTTGCAGATTACAGCAAAGAACCTATTGCACCGGGTGCCGAAGGATTAGTAACAGCTTTTTTCGACAGCAAGAAAGTGGGTACCAGTGGAGATGTAAGAAAAACAATTATTGTAAACACCAATACTAAAAACGGTACGGAACATTATCTTTATTTCGAAGGTTCCATTAACGGAGGCGGTACAAATGATAAAGTTGTGGAGCCGCATCCTATTCCAGAAAAAAAATAATTAAAAACTAAAAACAAAAACAAATGTTGCATTCAATTTTATTAATGGGTAACCCGCAGCAAGGCGGTGGCGGTGGAACAGTTCAGTTATTGATGATGGGCGCTATTATCGTAGTGTTCTGGTTCTTTATGATCCGCCCTCAGGCAAAAAAAGCAAAAGAACAAAAGAAGTTCATTGATAATTTACAGAAAGGCGATAAGATCGTTACCATCGCAGGCATTCATGCAACCGTGAATAAAGTGAATGAAGACGGCACTTTACAGATCGAAGTAAATCCGGGCTCTTATTTAAAGATCGAGAAATCTGCAATCAGTCAGGATTGGTCTGCTGCAATTAATAAACCTGCCGTACCTGCCAAATAGAAGGAAGAAAAAACTAAAAAATAAAGTTTTAAAAACTAAAAAGACCCTGGTGAATATTCTCACGGGTCTTTTTAGTTTCTCCGTTTTTAGATTTTAGTTTTTCTTTCTTTAGTTTTTATACTTTTAGTCTTTAGTTTTTCCTTTTTAGTTTTTATTTTTTATATAATCATTATGCTGAGAGTTGGATTAACAGGCGGCATTGGCAGTGGCAAAAGCACTGTGGCAGATATTTTTAGAGTATTGGGTATTCCTGTATTCGATGCGGATTTTGCAACCAGGGAATTGATGGAAACAGACGAAGCATTGGTCGAATCGATTAAAAAAGAATTTGGTGAAGAAGCGTATTCAAACAAGAAACTCAATAGGAAATATCTTGCATCCATTGTATTCAATGATGTGTATCGATTAGAAAAATTAAATGCCATCACGCATCCGGCAGTGATCAGCGCAGCACAAGTATGGATGCAGCAACAAAAAGCAACTTATGTGATCAAGGAAGCAGCATTGATGTTTGAATCTGCATCTGCTGCAGGAGTGGATCTGGTGATTGGAGTATTTGCGCCCCAACATATTCGTATCAAAAGAGTGATGGACAGAGATGCTGTTAGTCGCGAGGATGTTTTGGCAAGAATAGACAAACAAATCGATGAAGAAATTAAGATGAAGCTCTGTGACCATGTTTTGGTGAATGATGAGCAAGAATTATTAGTTCCTCAGGTATTGAAATTGCATGAAATTTTTTTACAAAGAATAAAATAATGGCATGATCGCAGATACTCCTCATCCACCTTATTATGCAGTGATCTTTACTTCTACCAGGACTGAGATCAATGATGACTATGCAGGAATGGCTGAACGAATGGCAGAACTGGCTGCACAACAACAGGGTTATTTAGGTCATGAATCTGCAAGAGATGAATTGGGTATTACCGTTTCTTACTGGTCCAATTTGGAATCTATCAAGAACTGGAAAAAGAATGCGGAACATTTGATGGCGCAACAAAAGGGGAAGGCTGAATGGTATAAACATTATAAAACAAGGATCTGTTTGGTAGAAAGGGATTATGAATTTGAAAAATGATGGCCTGCCTGTAATAAATTCCGAGAAAAAACGTTTATCAGGTAAGTTAATATATCTGTAAGCTGAAACCTGAATGCAAATTAAAAAAGGCACATATCTTTTATTGTTTTGTATCACCACGATTGTGTCCTGTGTAAAATATGCCGATAATCCTTCTTCCGGTGGAAGCGGTGGTTCTTCATTGGATACCCTTACCAGCGTAAAATTCTTTAATGTGGTGGATCAGGGTAAGATCAGGGTTAAACTCAATGGGGCTTTTGTTACTGATTCACTTGCTATTTATTACCCTTCGGCCTATATTAATGCAAATGCCGACAGCAATAATATTCAACTATATAAAGTAACCAGTCTGGATACTGCTTTGCTCAGTAATAATTTTTTACTGCAAAAAGGGAAAAAATATTCCTGCTTTATTTATAAAGAGGGGTATGACTGGAAAGTAGCTTTTGTGAACGATAATCTAACTGCACCTGATTCGGGTTTTTCGGGTATCAGGATACTGGATTTCAGATCACAGGCCATTACGAATTATGTAAGTATCAAGCTCTTTTCCTTAGGCTATTTTACCTATGGCGATGCGGTACCCTATATATACCGGCACTTTCTGGACTTTACTACCTATGATTTTGTAACGCAGTTCATTCCGATCTACTCAAGGCCGGATTATAATATCGTTGTATACAATTCCAGTACTAATCTTTCTTCCAGATCAGGTATCAACTTTCAGTCAAAGAAACTGTATTCGATCATTTTAATGACTCCGGCATCCATCACCAGCGATACAGCTGCCAATAAGTACCTCTTTTCCGACGTGCAGCAGCATAATTAGAATTGATTTCCACAACTCAGTCACAGTTCCATTTTGATGCAAACGGCTTTTGCTTTTTAATTACATTTGCACGCATTTTAAATATGAAACAATGAGCAATCAACTTTCTTCTCTTCTTGACAGGTTTAATGAACCGGAAACCCTTAAAATGGCGCAGCTTGGACGTGAGTTAGCTGCCAAAGGTATTGATGTAATTAATTTAAGTTTAGGTGAACCTGATTTTGATACACCTCAGCATATTAAAGATGCTGCAATAAAGGCTATTAATGATAACTGGAGTCATTACACTCCTGTGTCCGGATTTTTAGATGCTCGCGAAGCTGTTTGTACTAAACTAAAACGAGATAATCAATTAGAATATAAGCCTGCAAATATTATTTTATCAACCGGTGCTAAGCAAAGCTTGGCCATGGCTATTTTAGCAATTGTTGATACAAATGAAGAAGTGATCATTCCAACTCCATATTGGGTTACTTATTCTGAATTAGTAAAGATTGCAGGTGGTAAAGTAGTGAGTGTGAGAACAAGTGTAGAGAATGGTTTTAAAATTACTGCTGCAGAATTAAAAGCAGCTATCACTGCAAAAACAAAGGCATTTTTATTTTCGTCTCCATGTAATCCATCAGGTGCCGTTTATTCAAAAGAAGAATTAGTTGCATTGGCAGAAGTATTCAAACAACATCCTGAAATTTATATCATCAGCGATGAAATTTACGAGTACATTAATTATGTTGGAAAGCATGAAAGTATTGCTCAATTTCCTGAATTAAAAGACAGAGTGATTTTAATCAATGGATTGAGTAAAGGTTTTGCGATGACCGGCTGGCGTTTGGGTTATATTGCAGCAAACCTTGATATTGTAAAAGCTACAGATAAATTGCAAGGTCAATTTACAAGTGCTACTTGCTCTATCACTCAAAAAGCAGCAATAGCAGCATTGACAGGCGATCTAACCCCTTCCATTGAAATGACGGCTGAGTTTACCCGTCGTAAAAAGTTAACGCTTGAATTAGTTCAACAAATCCCTGGATTAAAATGTTTTAATCCGGAAGGAGCATTTTATGTTTTTCCGGATGTAAGTGCTTATTTTGGAAAATCTGATGGCGTAACAAATATCAATAATGCAAATGATTTGTGCATGTATTTACTGAATACAGCATTTGTATCAAGTGTGATGGGTGATGCATTCGGTGAACCAAATTGTATTCGCTTCTCCTATGCTACCAGTCAGGAAAATATTAAAAGGGCATGGGCAAGAATTACAGAAGCATTGGCTAAGTTGAAATAGATCTTGTTACAAAATAATTCATCAATCAAAACCTCTGCTGTTTTAAAAAATAGCAGAGGTTTTTTAATTTGATCATATCCATAAACAAATGAAGGGATTCTCTGTATTTAGAAGTTCACACATTTCACTTTTTTCAAAGCTTCACTTGTGTTTGTTAAAAAGCCTTTAATGGATGCAGTAAATTCAAACCCGCCCCGATAATTGGAGACCACCACTAATTTAGAAATGTTTACATCATAGCTCATCCCGATACTGTAATGCTGAAAATCCAGTTTGAGGATGGGTATAAAAGAATCATTCCATCGTAAGAAGGAACCGAAATAAATGGAATAAGAATTGTTGTCGAAATATTTCTGAATGTCAATACCATATAAAGCGCCGATCAATAGTTGCCTGTTACCATTCTGCGCAAAATAATCTGCATAGCCGATCAATTTTGACCTTTCACTCAAAGGTAAATTGATGCCAAAGTTGAGCGTGTATTTTTCGGGAAGAACGTAAGAAGATATTCCCGTTGTTGTTTTGATAACAGGATGATTTAAATGGGATAATGCAGCACCAAAATAAATATGCCCGGTTTCTGCAAAGTTGCTGCTGTATGCAATGCCTGTAGACAGATCAAAATAAGAATAGCCGGTTGCTTTAAGTGGTTGTGAAGATGTATTGGGTGCAACTGAACCATTTTGATATTGATCTCCAAAGATCGCAAGTGTTTGATCAAATTGACTGCTTACAAGTCCGCCAATAAACGCAACAGATAAATAAGAATCATTCTCCGTGTTCAGCGATTTATGAAAACAGATCGCTGGTAATAGCTGAGTTCTTCTTAAACGAATATCCCCGGCAGCATCAACTGTAACTTGAGTACCTAAAGTAAATACATCATTATTCTTTGAAGCGGGTAATTTATATTCAGCACTTAAAGAGGTGGTTCTGAATGGGACGGTAACACTTTCCCATTGATCCCTGAATGCCATGGAAACACGCATATCGCCGGTAAAAACACCTGCCAATGCAGGGTTTCGCAATAATGGTTGTTCATAGAATTGAGAATAGGTCAGATCCTGTGCTTCAGAATTTCCTGCCAGCAAGATGAACCACAAAAAGATCAATATGGTATAGGTTCTCTTCATTCTATTTTATTAGGCCTACATTTCCTTTGAATATTCCGGGATAACCTGCATCACATAATACTTCGCATACATATACAAAAACATCTGAAGAAGCCGGTTTCCCTCTTACGGTTCCATCCCAGGCACAGGAAGGATCTCCGGGTGCGAAATTGGTTCTTTCGAAAACCAATTCTCCCCATCTGTTAAAGATCCTGAAACTCTTTATTATTTTAATGCCTGTTCCCTGCACCATTAATTTATCATTGATACCATCACCATCCGGTGTAAACGCATTGGGAACAAATAGTTTGGAAGTTGGGCAGAATACTTTCAGACAAACAGTATCGGAAGCGATACAATTATAAACATTTGATGCATCGCAAACAATGCAAATATCTTTTTTCACAACTAGTGTTGGTGCCTCACAATTTGTACAGGAGAGATCAGCACTTCCGGACCAACTCCAACTGTTTATATCCGATCCGCTGAAACGGGGGTTGAACTGATACAGAGAACCTGATTGTAAAACAGTATCTAAACCGATATTGATTCTTGTTGGTTTACCCACCGCAATCTTTATCTCTGCAGTATCAGTAAAACAATTGCTGTTATCTTTTCCTATCACATGATAGGTGATATCCTGCAGAGGCCTTGTGGTGGTGGATGCAGTTGTTGTGCTGCTTAAATAGTCTGTAGGATACCATTGATAATTTTGTGCTCCGCTTGCGGATAGGGCAAGTGTTGAACCAATGCAAATAGAGTCGGGAGGAGAAGCTTTGAGCACAAAGGGTTGTATCACCTGTATATTGGTTGTTTTTATATCCGAACAACCATACTGGCTATAACCGATCACCTGATAGGAAGTGTTTGATGTTGGTGTAACTGTTTTTACCGTACAGCTATTGCAGATGATATTATTGTTTGCATCTTTCCAGATATAATTATTATTTCCTGAAACAGATAACCTAACCGAATCGCCCCGGCAGATACTGGTTGAACCGTTGATCGTGAATGAAGGAGTGGGGTGAATTGTGATTTGCTGATAGTTTGAATCATAACATCTATTCACTGTGCCTACAATTAATTTTACCTCATAACTGCCATCTGTGTAATACATAATTTTAACTGTACTATCCTGTGAGGTTACGCCATTTCCGAAATTCCAATACCTGTAGGCAATCGAATCTTTTGATACAACTGTTGAATTGAAATTTATTAATACCTGTTTGCATGCATCAGCAATAGCTTCGATATTAGCAACCGGATATTGATAAATTAAAACAGAATAATCTGCTTTTACACTGTCGCTGCAACCAATACTATTTCTGATGACCAAGCTTGTTGAGTTCTTTCCTGCCACAGTAAAATCCTTACTCATGTTTTGTTGATGTGAACTGTCGTTGCCATTAGATACCCATGTCCAGGAATTGATGCCAAATGAAGATTGACTTGAATCCTTAAAATTATAAGTAGTTTTCCCGCAATTATAAACGGATGATATAATAAAATCTGCTTTTAATTGTTCAACTTTAACGGTATCTGTTTGCATGATCGGCATACTGCATCCTGAGTTGTTTTTTAAAATAGCGGTTGCAAAATAAATACCTGCCTTCGTATAAATATGTGTTGTAGTATTTGATGCTGTTGTTGCAGCATTGCCATCACCAAAATTCCATGCGATCGAATCGGTATTATTGGTAATGGCTTTAAAGTTTACCTGATTTGAAATGCAATTCATTATATTATTTGTTAAAAGCGAACCTGAAACTGCATTTACGACGATGTTTACTGTATCGGACAAAGAAGTGCAAATTTTGTTAGAACTCATCCAGGCAAAAACATATTTCCCGTTACTGATGTTTTTTATAATTGCATTCGGGGAATGAATATTAGAGAATGAAATAGTATTTGGCCCTGATATTTGTTGCCAGGTTCCTATGCCGTTTGAAATAATATTTCCATTCAATTGAATGCTGTCTAGCGTACAAATTACTCTGTCAGTCCCCGCATTGGGAACAGTTGGATAAGGATATACTGTTGCAAAAGCCGAATCAGTTACACTGCTGCAACTATTAGGGCTGATGGCAGTGATACTGTATTTTACAACCGATAATCCATTTGAATTATTGACCAGCTTGTCGTTAATGGAATTTGTATTGATGGGAATACTATTCGTAGAATTATTTAAAACAGTTCCACTGATGACAGATGAAGCCCACTTATAAGTTGTTCCTGTTAATGAACTGTTTAATGTAATATTAATATTGTTACCTGTACAGATAGTGTCGTTCTTGGGATAGATAGAAAATTTTGAAGCCGCATTTACCAAAATATTTTTAGTAACCGTTGTTGTGCAACCAAAGGGATTTGATACTGAATAATAGGCTGTAAATATCCCTGAAGAAATAATATTTACTGATCCGGTTGAGTCTATAGTTGCAATCGTATTATCGCTGCTGTTCCATTTACCGCCTGATGTTGAATTGCTCAGTATCAGTTTATCAGTCGAACAAACTGTTGTACTGCCGGTGATTGCTGCAACAGCGGGTACGGGATTTATATAAATATTTTTAGTGACTGATGATGGGCAACCGTAAGAATTTATGAAAGAATAGCGGATGACTGCATTGCCTGCTGCAATACTATTCACCAAACCGTTGTTGTTGATTGTTGCAACAGAACCATTGTTGCTGCTCCATGTTCCACCTGTTGTTGCATCACTTAATTGTAAAGTCTGACTCAAACAAATTGTTGAATCACCCGAAATATTATTTAGAGGGACTGCATTGATGGTAATTATTTTAGTTGCGGCAACAGGACTATTGCACCCGCTGCTGATCGTATACACAATAGTAGAAGTTCCTGCAGCTATTGCAGTTACAAGTCCTGTTGAAGGATCAACAGTTGCAACAGAAACGTTGCTTGAAGACCATACACCACCTGCATCGCCGGTGCTTGAATACGTTGCAGTAGCAGCAATACATAAAGGACTGGTACCACTAACAGTACCTGCATTAGCATTAGGACTAATCGTAATTATTTTAGAAGCATTTAAATTAGAACCGCAACCAGTAACAGTGTACACAATAGTAGAAGTCCCTGCAGCTATTGCAGTTACAAGTCCTGTTGAAGGATCAACAGTTGCAACAGAAACGTTGCTTGAAGACCATGTTCCACCTGCATCTCCATTGCTGGAATAGGTTGCAGTAGCGCTAATACACAAAGGACTTGCACCACTAACTGTGCCTGCATTGGCATTTGGATTAACTGTAATTATTTTAGATGCAGTAACGGGGCTACTGCACCCGCTGCTGATGGTATAAGTGATAGTAGAAGTTCCAGTACTAACTGCAGTAACGAGACCTGTTGAAGGGTTTACAGTTGCTACTGCTGTATTACTCGAAGACCAGGTTCCACCAACATCACCATTACTTGAATAGGTTGTTGTAGCACTGCTGCATAAAGGACTAGATCCACTTACAATGCCCGCATTAGCATTGGGA